>ERZ511473.152-NODE-152-length-162568-cov-31.022807_pt1 | contig 162568 bp, 127 predicted proteins | sample MGYA00374947_ERZ511473 | MGnify/ENA primary metagenome ERZ511473 (study PRJEB26303, sample SAMN06343854) | sediment metagenome | isolation source: hot spring sediment | place: Canada: British Columbia | collected 2012-09-26 ... | reverse complement strand
GCTTCTTACAATTATCGCATTTCTCGTGCGCCGAAGGTATGCCCTCGGCATATAGAATTCGCAGCAAAGGTTGGCAATCTCCTTTTCGGCAGCGCGACAGAGAGCCGCAGGGTGGTCAGCGAATCAGCAGGTGTATCGCTTTTGCCTTTTGGTTTTTTCCCCTCCAGAGAGGCGCGGATCACCTTCCGCTACGCCATTACTTCCCCGTCAGATGCTCCACGCCATTCCGTGGTACAACCCCCTTGTTACTCCAGGTGGAAAATGGGCGGAAGTACCGGCATCCAGAGTTTGTGCAGGTCCAGATACAAAGAGAGAAATCGTGCCAGAAGAGGGCGCAGAGCGCTATCTTCCCCCAGATAGGCTGTAGCGGAGCGTAGCCCCTCCAGTGCCTTCCCCCAGGTTTGCTGTGGGGCGTGGCCCAGAGTGGCAACCAGCAGGCCGGCCACAATCAGCCCACAAACGATGCCCGGTAAAAGCCCCAGCAGGTGGTCCAGGAAACCCAGCGCGGGCAGACGGGTATCTGGGAACCCCTTGCGCAGGAGGACTTCCAGCGTCACTGTGATGCCAGTAAAAATGACCCAGAAGGCGATAAAATGGGTCAACGTGGGGGTTTTCCCCCCAACCGGGCTCAGAAAGAGTGCCAGGTAGGGATACAATAGACCCGCAGCGGCCGTTGCCAGGTAGAGGACCAGCAGGCTGAACAACTGGCGGACCAGGCCCGCCACGATGGAGAGGATGCAAATGGTCACGAAGAGCAGAGCCAGCAGAATGTCCAGAACTCCGAAGGCCATGAGTCCCCTTTAGAGAAGGTCGTAGCCTGGTAGTTGCAGGTCCAGCAGATGGCGGTTGCCGATGCGGACACGGGTAAGGCCAGCCCGCCGGGCGGCGGCTTCCGCCTCCTCGGCCTGGCGGCGAGTGGTAGTACCCAGGTCATGGAAGTAGAACTGCGGAGCGAAGGCCAGGAGTGCGTACGGAATGTGCGGGTCAAAACCCGCGATGAACCGGGCGATTTGCTCCACCTCCTTCGCGTCCACATAGCCGGGTACCAGCAACGTGCTGGCGACGACGAGCGGAGGGTCGGGTCTTTCGGCGAAACGGGCCGCCGCCCGGGCGAAGTTCTCCAGAGTTTGGGCGTTATCTGCCCCCGTCAGCGCCCGATGGAGGGCTCCGTCCCAGGCCTTCAGGTCAAACTTGACGCAGCCGCCACTCTGGAGGGAAATCTCCACGGCGCGATCCATCAGGCGAGGATGAGCGCTCCCGTTGGTCTCCCAGCAGACGACGACGCCCCGCTCCGCCAGCCGGTGGGCGGAGGCCAGCGCGTGGGCCATCTGGGCCGCCGGGTCGCCGCCGAAGTAGCAGACGCAGTAGGTCTGATCGTTGGCGACATCGGCCAATTCCTGGGCGCTGATTGTCCTGAACCAACGCGGGTCGGCATCCCGGTAGTGCCAGTTCTGGCAGAACAGACAGTTGAACGTGCACGCGGAGTAGAAGACAGCCAGGTTATGCCGGCCCCGCTGAGCGGATCCCGGGCAGACCCAGTCGGCAACGCAGTTGGTGGGGAGCGGGTCGCGGTACCATTGAAGAAGGCCCCGTTCCGGAGTCCCCGCCAGATGGCGGAGTTTGCCTTCGCGGACTTCTCTCAGGCCGCAGTACCCTCGCTCCCCCTCTCCGATGGCGCACTCGTGGACGCACAAACCGCAAAGAATCCCCTCAGCGGCGTGGGGCGGGGTCTCCGGAAGGCCAAAAGTGCGGCGCGTGGCAGCATGGGCCCTCTCGGCCATCCGCACCGCCTCCAGACGGTGCTCCCGGATACACTCGCGACAGACGCCCAGGATAGGAGCGACTGTCAAATCGGAGCGCCTACAGAGAGTACAGGTTATATGTCGCGCCATCTCCAAGCAGGAGTAATTGTAGCACTGCCTTGAAAGATAGGCAAGTAAAAGTTCCATCAGCAAATTCCCGCTTGCCTTTCTGGAAGATGATGCTATAATATGCACGGGCGCGTAGCTCAGCTGGTTAGAGCGCCACACTCACATTGTGGAGGTCAGGGGTTCAAATCCCTTCGCGCCCACACGGACTTCATGACCACGGCCCGAAGGAGCCCTTCGGGCGCGTGTTTTTTGAGGCCCATACTCGCGGATGAAAGAACCGACTTCCCTGGTAATCCAGGAAAATCCCCAGCGCAGGTTGGAAGTGGATTGGGTGGTCAGCAATCTGCGCTGGCTCCTATTGCTGGCAGTTCTTCTTGTCGGATTTCTGGACCCCTCGTACGGGTTCGGCGGCCCATTATCTCTTCCCCTCAGCCTGCTCATCGGTATCGCCGTTGCTTATAATCTGGCGCTGACCCTCTTGTTAGCCTTTCGTCGTTTTCCACCCCTTCTCTCCACCCTTGCTCTGATAGTGGATACGGTCCTGGCAGTCGGCCTGATGGCCGTATCCGGGGGGTTGGATAGCCCCCTTCTGTTTTTCAGCCTGTTCCCTATCATCACCGCGGCCCTCCGCTTCTCCTTCCTGACCAGCCTGGCGGTGGCGCTTTTCATCGCAATCGGTTATCTGGGCCAGGGCTTTCTGGCGCCCACCTCGTTCACTGTAGGCACACTGCTGGCGAAAATCGGGAATGTCGTCATCATCCTGTTGGCTGCGATGGTCACTGCCCTGATCGGTGGGCAGATGAAGCGGCGGGTCGCCCTCATCCGCCGGCAGGAAGAAGAAGAGGAACTGCGACGGCTGCGTGCCCGTCACCAGCAGTCCCGCCTCATCTTTGAACTGGCCAGTACCCTCAGCGCGACGCTGAATTACCAGCGGGTTCTGGAGGCCATCCTGGATGTGGCGGAAATTGGCCTGCACGAACTGGCAGGGCAGGAGGTCCCTCTGGTGGGCCTGATCCTGCTCTTCCGGGGAGACCGGCTGAAGGTCGCGGCATCTCGCCACACTCCCCGCCGTGACCAGCAGATGACCCTGGAGGGGCAGTCGGGAGTCCTGGCCCAGGCGTTGAGGATGGCGGAGCCGGCCCTCTGCCTGGCCCCGGGAGAAGACCCGGAACTGGGCCGATTTGTCTCCCTTCACCAGTGCCGGGAAGCGGTCGCGGTGCCCCTGCGGGCCGGCTTTGAGACTTTTGGCCTCGCCGTTTTCGGCAGTCCTAAAACCGGTCTGTTCACCCCCGACTATCAGGACCTTCTCAGTGCCCTCTGCAACCAGGGCGTTGTCGCTCTTCAGAACGCGCGCCTCTATCAGAGCCTGATGGAAGAAAAGGAGCGTATCGTCGCTGTGGAGGAGGACGCGCGCAAAAAACTGGCCCGCGACCTCCACGATGGCCCCACCCAGTCCATTGCCGCTATCGCTATGCGGGTAAACTATGCCCAGATGCTCCTTAAAGAACGGCCCGACGAGGTCCAGGCGGAACTGGCGCGCATTGAGGAACTGGCCCGTCGCACCACCAAAGAGATTCGCCATATGCTGTTCACCCTCCGGCCTCTTATCCTGGAGACCCACGGATTGCGTGCGGCTATAGAGCAGTACATCGCCAAGCGGATGGAAACGGATCCGCTGCCGATTCGGTTGGAAGCACCGGAGGGTGTGGACAGCCGGTTGGATAAGGACCAGCAGGGCACGATTTTCTATATCATAGAGGAGGCCATCAGCAACGCCCGCAAACATGCCCATGCCAGCCAGATTTTGGTACGGATGTACACCCGGGGGAACCTCTTCGTTGCTGAGGTGGTGGATGACGGTGTGGGCTTTGACCCGCGCGTCCTGGAACAGAGATACGAAGAGCGCGGCAGTCTGGGGATGCTGAATATGCGGGAGCGGGCCGAACTGGCTGGCGGCAAACTGACCATCATCTCCGCCCCGGGCCAGGGAGCCACCGTGCGGCTGGAGGTTCCCCTCAAAGAGGAGTATACCCGTGACTGACCGGTGGCTCTGGCTGGGTGGCTCCGTACTGGTCGCCCTGCTGAGCACCTGGGCGACCTGGTTCCTTCGCCGCCAGGCCTGGGCCCAAAGGCTGAAAGCCTCGCCGTTTTTCCCTCCCGTGCTCCAACTGTTCCGGTTCCTTTACTACATTGGCGGACCATTTGCCGCTCTGCTCTGGGGTCGGGACGCAGTGGTGGAGCGATGGTTCGGCCTGGCCCCCTTGCCCCTTCTGCTCGGTTCCGCCATCACTCCCGAAGAGCGCCTGCGACTCTGGATGGATGGAGTGCGCGGCCTGGGCTGGGCCGTTCTCCTGGGGGCGATAGCCTGGACCATCCTGGCGGTCATCGGGTGGGTCGTGGGGCGTCGGGGCGATGGAAAGACCATTCGCCTTCCCCTTTCCATCCCCACCGCGCTGAGGGAGGCCTTTTTTCAGGAGACCCACTGGATGTTCTACCGGAACGGGCCCTCTGTCGTGCTGGGGAACTATTGGGGGGCCTGGATGGGATTGGGGATCGTCGCGCTGGAGGCTATCCTGAACCCCTGGTGGTGGGAGGCTCTGCGGGAGCCGGAGAAGCGTCCTCTCACTCTGATACGCGCCGGCATGGCCGTCCTCAGCGCGGCGTTCTACCTGCAGGCCGCCAACCTCTGGCTAAGCATCCTGTTGCACTGGGGAGTCACAGGGGGACTGGCGGGCTGGGCCGCCGCGCGGGCCCGCCGCGGAGATTCGTAAAAGGCCTGCCAGGCCCTGGGGCCCGGCAGGCCTGCGATGTCAAACCTGCTCAAAGTGGGCCGCTTCTACCACAAACACCGTTGCCCGGTGCTGGCCCGGCTCCGGTGGTGCGCAGGTCTGGCGAAGCAGGTCTATCACCCCATCCACTTTCGCTGCCTCTGCCCCAATCAGCAGCGTGACGTTTCCCCGCCGGAGAAACCCACCCGTACTGGCAATCCGGGTCACCCGGTAGCCCTCTGAGATCAGCCGTTCCATAACGGCCCCCGCATCTCCGTCCTGCAGGATTACGATGAGTAGTTTCATCCTCACACCTGCTCAAACCGTTCTACGTTGAGGACATAGATGGTTGCCCCCCCAACCTGCGTCTCAATCATCATCGGCTGCACCTCCGCCATTGTGACCTCCAGGTGTACGGGGAGGTAGCGGGTATACGGGCGACACAGTGTCCGAAGCCGCCCCAGCAGGTGAGGCAGGCGAACCCGATCCAGGCCGATGAGGAGAGAGACTGTCGCTTCCTGTAACAAGCCGCTGGTGGAATCTATCCGGGTAACGTAAAACCCCTCTTCCACCAGAGTCCGAATCACATCCCCGGCCTGTCCACCGGCCACAGTCGCAATGACCAGTTGGTTGACCTGTTGTTCGCCCATTTCCCCCTTATTTTACCCTTACTTCTGCATCTATGCAAATGGGGTGTGGACTAAAAACCTCCCACTAAGGGGGAGTAAGAGGGGGGTTCGGGGCGGCGGCCCGAATGGCCGTCGCCCCGAACCCCCTCTTTCCTAACAGGCATCGGATGGCGAAAATCCTGGTATCGGGTATAATATCCCCCGGTGGGTGACCATCTGCCGAAGCAGGAGAACCCCGCGGATCCGATTCCGCCGTCCACCAGGAGGTGCTGATTGGGTAAACCCAAACTCCTGTCTCAACCCTCCTATCCCCGTTGGGGCGAATTCGCTATAGAGTCCGCCATCCGGGTGCTGGCCTTCTCCAGCATCGGCTTTGTTATCCTCATATTTTTCTTCCTCGTCCGGGAAGGTGCCCCTATCTTCTGGGAGGCCGCGCCGGAAAATCTCTTCGGGACGCGCTGGTATCCCACCTTCGGCCTTTTCGGTACCCTGCCTCTCATTATGGGTTCGTTGCTGGTCACGGTGACCGCCATCCTCATTGCTCTCCCCCTGGGCGTGGCGACGGCGGTCTTTGTGCGGGAAGTGGCACCGAACTGGGCGCGGGAAATCCTCAAACCGATGATTGAGGTCCTGGCAGGCATCCCCTCCGTGGTGCTGGGCTTCTTCGGGATGACGGTCGTCGCGCCGCTGGTGCGGGAGGTGCTGGGCGCTCCCACCGGTCTGACCGCCTTCACCGGCGCCCTGATTTTGGCCTACATGGCGCTGCCGACCATTATCAGCGTGGCCGAGGACGCGCTGGACGCGGTGCCCAAGAGTTACCGGGACGCCGGCCTGGCGATGGGCGCCACCCAGTGGCAGACCATCTGGCGGGTGGTCGTCCCGGCGGCCCGCTCCGGCATCGTCACGGCGGTGATGCTGGGGCTGGGTCGGGCCATCGGCGAGACGATGGCGGTGATGATGGTCACGGGCAACGCGGCCCGCATACCGCTCACGCTGGACTCTCTCTTCCGCCCCGTCCGCACCATGACCGCCACCATCGCCGCTGAGATGGGCGAGGTGGCTCAGGGGAGCGTCCACTACCACGCCCTCTTCGGCATCGGCATCATCCTGTTCGTCATCACCTTCATCATCAACGCGATGGCAGCAGTGACCATCTTCAAGAAACCCCGCCGGGGAGGTCTGCGATGAGAAATCGGCATCGGGTCCAGCGGCTGGGGTTCATCCTTCTGGGCGTGATTTCCCTGATCGTGGTGTTGCCGATTCTGTTCGTCGTCGGGAACATCGTCGTCCAGGGAATCGGGGCCATTAACTGGGAGTTTCTCACCGCGATGCCGCGTAACGGGATGAAAGAGGGGGGCATCTTCCCGGCCATCGTCGGGACGTTGTTGCTGGTGCTGGGGACGGCGGTGGTCGCCATACCTGTCGGCATCGGCGGAGCCATCTATCTGGCAGAGTACGCCCGGGACACTCTGTGGACCCGCATCCTGCGCCTGGCCATCATCAACCTGGCGGGGGTCCCTTCCGTTGTCTACGGCCTCTTCGGCCTGGGGCTCTTTGTCCTGTTCCTGCAATTCGGCACATCGGTCCTGGCGGGCTCGCTGACCCTGGCCATCATGACGCTCCCGGTCATCATCAGCACGGCGGAGGAGGCGCTGCGGGCCGTGCCGGGGGAGTTCCGGCTGGTGAGCGCCAGCCTGGGCGGGACCCGCTGGCAGGGCATCCGCCACATCGTCCTCCCGCAGGCCCTGCCAGGCATCATCACCGGGGTCATCCTGGGGCTCCTGCGGGCCGCCGGGGAGACGGCGCCCATCCTCTTCACCGCTGCTGCCTTCTACCTGCCCCGCATCCCCCGATCGCTGCTGGAGCCGACCATGGCGCTCCCGTACCACCTCTACGTCATCAGTACCCAGGTGCCGGGTATGCCGCACCGGGTCCAGTACGGAACCGCGCTGGTCCTGCTGACCATCGTCCTCTCTATGAACGCCGTCGCCGCCATTATCCGCAGTTACTTCCGGCGGCGCCGGGAGTGGTAAATCACGTTTTACTCTTTTTTGTCCGTGGAACCCAAGATTCGCTTCCAGAACGTAAGTTACTTCTACGGTGACCGTCCGGCCCTGCGGGACGTGACGCTGGACATCCCGCCCAACGCCATCACCGTCGTCTTCGGACCGGCAGGGGGCGGCAAAACAACGCTCCTGCGCCTCATCAACCGGCTGAATGACGAGGTGGAGGGCACCCGGATGACCGGGCATGTCCTGCTGGATGGGCAGGACGTCTACGCGCCGGGGGTGGACGTTCCCCATCTGCGGCGGCGGGTGGGAATGGTTTTCGCGCTGCCGCTGCCTTTGCCGGGAACGGTGCGGGAAAACATCCTTTACGGCCCCAAACTGGCAGGGGTCCGGGACCAGGCCCGGCTGGATGAGATTCTGGAGCGGAGCCTGCGGCTGGCGGCACTCTGGGACGAGGTGAAGGACCGGCTGGACGACCCCGCCAGTCGGCTTTCGGGCGGGCAGCAGCAGCGGCTTTGCATCGCCCGAAGCCTGGCCCTGGAGCCGGAGGTGTTGCTGCTGGATGAGCCGACCTCTGGGCTGGACCCCATCTCCACTGGCAAAGTGGAGGAGGCGTTGCAGGAATTGAAGCATCAGTACACCATCGTCATTGTCCCCCACAGTGTGCAGCAGGCCGCCCGCGTGGCTGACTACGCCGCTTTCTTCCTGATGGGGGAAGGTGGAATGCCAGCCGGGCCGGGACCTGTTCACCACCCCGCGCGACCGCCGTACTGAGGACTACATCACCGGGCGCTTCGGGTAAAGAAGACAAAGGTTGGGCGGCAGGGGGCGAGGCCTCCTGCCGCCAACTCTTCTTGTCCTATCAAGGGATTTTGCGGCGGTCTGTGGCCGCCGCAAAATCATCTTTACCTCTGGTTGACAAACAGGAATGGTGGCTATATAATAGGTGCACCATAAATGGTCAAAACAAATGGTCAGATTGGGGGGCTATCAGATGACGATTGAAGTCTCGGTCGCTGAGGCGAAAAGTCGGCTCTCCGAGTTGTTGAAGCGAGCACGGCAGGACCTGGTGATTGTCACTCGCCGGGGAGAGCCCGATGTGGTCCTCCTTCCCTTTGAGGAGTACGAACACCTCAGGCGTCTTCACGCCTATTCCAGAATGGTCAGCATTTCCCACGAACTGGAATCCCTTAACGTGAGTGCCTCCGAACTCTACGAGTCCTCCCGCCAGGAACTGGAGGAGCGGGCGTGGTCGTAGATGCCAGCGTGGTGCTCAGAGGGTTTTTCCCTGATGAGGAAGGCTGCGCTGCCGCTCAGTCGCTGATCCGGGCGTACGCTCAGGGGGAGATTCCCCTTTTTGCCCCCACTCTGCTCCCCTACGAGATCACGAACGCTGTTCTACAGGCCATCCGGCGGGGGCGGCTCAGCCTGGAGAGTGGACAGGAGGTCCTGCGCGTTTTTCAGGAACTGGGCATTCCCACAGTGGAGGTCGCCTGGTCACGGGCGCTGGAACTGGCGCATATGTACCACTGTTCAGCCTATGACGGGGCATACCTGGCTCTGGCGGAAGAAACGGGGGACCAACTGGTGACCGGCGACCGACGCCTGTACAACGCGGTTCAGGGGCATCTGCCCTGGGTGATTCTGCTGGAGGACCTCGTCCTTTAGAAATTATGGAGACTACTTCAGATGCCGACTGGCGGGCCGTTCGCGGTGTCCCTTCCCTGGCCTGGCGCGCGGGGCAGGAGCGACGATTCCAGATGGTCTGCCGCCATGCCGACCCCACCGGGAAGCGGGTGCTGGACGTGGGCTGTGGGGTGGGGATGTACCTGGCAGCCTTTAGCCGCCACACCTCCCATGTCTTTGGGGTGGAAGTGGAGCGGGAGTGGGCCTGCGAGGCCCGCGCCTGCGCGGCCGGTGTGGTGCAGGCGGTGGGGGAGGCCCTCCCTTTCGCCGATGGCGCCTTTGACCTGACCTTCTCCCACGAAGTGCTGGAACATGTGACCGACGACCGGGCGGTGCTGGCGGAGATGGTTCGGGTCACCCGGCCCGGCGGCCGGATTGTCCTCTTCGTCCCCAACCGACTCTACCCGTTGGAGACCCACGGGATCTTCTGGCGGGGGGGCTACCGCTTCGGCAACATCCCACTGGTCAACTATCTGCCCAACCCGCTGCGGAACCGGTTGGTCCCGCATGTACGGGCGTACACAGCGGACACACTACAACGCCTGCTGCGGGGCCTGCCCGTGCGGGTGGTGTTTCGGACAGTGATTTTCCCCGGCTACGACCGCCTGGCCCGCCGTCGGCCCACTCTGGCCCGCTATCTTCAGGCCATCACATACGCTCTGGAACGGACCCCGCTCCGCGCTTTCGGCCTTTCCCACTTCTGGGTCCTGGAGCGGGAGTTGGAATTCACCCCAAAATCTCCGCGTCCGTAACTGCCCACCATAGACGGCTTGAGCGCCATTTCTGCCCACCGCGGAGTGGGAGGCGTGCGTCGCCTCTACCCGGCGGGCTACCCGAAAAAAAACCCCCCGAAGGGCGCTTTGCATCTAAGCCAGGGGCTTTTTGCAACCTGAAAAATGATTCCGGCAATCCGCCTTTGATGTCAGGGCTTTGCCCTTCTCCCTGCCCCCCTCACAAGTGTAGGTTTTTTCAGAAAGCGGGAGGCCGCTGGCTCTTGCCCACCCTCACCCCCCCGTCCCCCTCCCTAAACTTTGGCTTTTTGCCCGTGGCCCCTCTGCGTGGGCCTCTGGCTGCTTCCGCGGCCCCAAAAAGAAGATTATTTTTGTTCTTCTGGCCCTGCCGGGAGCAGGTTGTTGAGTCCTTTAAAATCGTACCGGGCCCAAGTCTCAAAAAATCGTACCCTTTAAGAGAGTCGTTCCTGGCAACTTTTGGCCCTCACCCCTCCCCCTGCCCCCAAGTTCATCACAACTTCTGAATCATTCGTGCCCCTCTCCCGCTCGCCTGCGGCGGCGGGCGAGGGGAGGGGGAAGAGGGGTTTTGCGGCGGGCGGCTTCGCCGCCCGCCGCAAAACCCCTTCCTTATCCCCCCTCTCCCCTGGCCGCAAGGCCAAGGGGAGAGGGGGGATCAAGGGGGGTGAGGGGTTAATAAAAGCCGGTGAGCGTAGAAAGTGTCAGCCGTTACGGCACTCTGGAGGTACGATTTTTCAGGACTTTGGGTTTCTGCCCCCGGTACGATTTTAAGAGACCTGACAAGGTTTTGGAGATTTCCCCGCCCCTGTTCTGAAAAAGGCCAAACTTCAGGGAGGGGGTGTAAGGAAGGTTTTGCGGCGGCCGGAGGCCGCCGCAAAACCTCGGCCCAAACCCCTGCTTCCTCCCCCTTCTCCCCCCGCTTCGGGGAAGAAGGGGGAGGAAGGGGGATGAGGGGGTGAAAACCGCTCCACAAACTTTGTCGGAATCATTCGTTAAACCGTGATCAGCCTCGGCATAGGTAATTACCTGCGTCCTCGGCACTCTCTGCGGTAAACTGCAAAACTCTGGTCATCTGCGGCGGTCGTGGTATAATAGTTCCGCTATGCACGGTTTCCAGCAACGGCCCATCCATGTGGCCATTAACGCCCATCTGCTTTCTGGGGACCTGTCCTACCGAAGTGCAGGTGTCCACCAGTACATCTACCATTTGCTGACCCATCTACCTCAGGCCGGCTGTCGGGTCACCGCGTTTTTGGGGCCCTGCCGCGCGGACTTTCCGCCAGCCCTATGCGCTGTCCGCACCCGCTGGCCCACCCACCGGCCCGCCGCGCGGGTCCTCTGGGAGCAACTGGCCCAGTGGCGCGCGCTGCGGGCCGTGGGCGCCGACCTGGCCCACGGGCCCGTTTTCATTGGCCCGTTGGTGGCCCCCTGCCCCGTGGTCGTCACCGTCCACGACCTGAGTTTCCTGCGCTACCCGTACCTTTTCCGTCCCGCCAACCGGTTCTACCTGCGCCTGTTCACACGCCTCTCCGTCCGGCGGGCCCGGCGAGTCATCGCCGTCTCCGCCCATACCGCTGAGGAGACGGTCCGCCTGCTGGGCGTCGCGCGGGGGAAAATCCGCGTCGTCTACCACGGGGTGGACCCCATCTTCCGGCCCCTGGGGCCGGAGGAGGTGGCCGCGTTCCGGGCCCGGCGGGGACTCCCGGACCGCTTCGTCCTTTTCGTGGGGACGCTGGAGCCGCGCAAGAACCTGGTCCGGCTGATAGAGGCGTTTGCCCGCTCCGGCGCCGATGCCGAAACCGCCCTGGTGCTGGCCGGCGCCCGGGGCTGGTACGATGAAGAGATTTTCGCCACTGTGGAGCGATTGGGGCTGTCCTCTCGGGTCCACTTCCCCGGCTACGTCCCCAACGACGAACTCCCCCTCTGGTATAATGCTGCCGAAATCTTCGCCTACCCGTCCCTCTACGAGGGCTTCGGCCTGCCGGTACTGGAGGCCCAGGCCTGCGGCACCCCAGTGCTGACCTCTTCCGTCTCCGCCCTGCCGGAGGCCGCCGGGGACGGGGCGCTGATGGTGGATCCGTACGACGTAGAGGCCATCGCCGACGGCCTCCACCGCCTGCTGACCGATGAAACGCTTCGGGGGGTATTGCGGCAGCGGGGTCTGGAACATGCCGCTCGCTTCTCCTGGCCCCGTACCGCTGCCGAAACCGTGACCGTTTACCAGAAAGCGATCGCTGGAGGGAGAGAATGAGCCGGAACGGTCGTGTGCCCGGGTGGGTGGTCCTGCTGGATATCGCCACCATCATCGTTGCCTTTCTGGGGGGCTATTGGGTGCGCTACGACCTGCGCTGGTTCCTGGACGTCGCCTACGACGCGCCCCTTTCCGCTTATCTACCGTTCCTGATCCTCTACGTTGTTCTGACGCCGGTCTTCTTCGTGGTGGATGGGGTGTACCGGACCTGGCCCCGCTCCTGGATGGACCAGGTCTACCGCATCACCAACGCCACGGCGAAGGTGACGGTGCTGATGCTGGCGGTCACCTTCGTCTTCCGGCCCCGCTACTATTCCCGCGCCATGCTCATAGAGGTCGGCCTGCTGACCATTCTACTGCTGGCGCTGGTGCGCGGGGTGGAGGGCGGCCTGATTGCCTACCTGCGAGCGAAGGGCGTCGGCATCAAGCGGGTCGTCATCGTCGGCGCCGGGGAGGTGGGGCGGACGGTTATGCGCACCATCGTCGCCCGCCCGGACCTGGGCTACCGGGTCGTCGGCTTTGTGGATGATAACCCCGAGAAGGGGTACACCGACATCGGGCGCTTCAAGGCACTGGGCCCGCTGGATAACCTGCCGGCCATCCTGGATGAGGAGCGGCCCGATGAGGTCATCATCACCCTGCCCTGGATGTACCACCGCAAAATCATGGGCATCGTGCGGGAATGTGAGCGGCGGAATGTGCGCGCCCGTATTGTCCCCGACCTGTTCCAGATGAGCCTGACCCAGGTGAACGTGGAGGACCTGGGCGGGGTGCCTCTCATCGGGGTGCGGGGGGTTGCCATCAGCAAAGGAGCCCTGCTGGTCAAACGTCTGATAGATGTCGCAATCTCAGCAGTGGGATTGTTGTTGTGTGCCCCGCTGTTCCTGCTCATCGCCCTGGCCATCCGACTGGATAGTCCCGGCCCCATCATCTTCCGCCAGACGCGGGTGGGGCTGCGGGGGCGCCATTTTGAGATGTACAAGTTCCGCTCCATGCACGTGGGGGCCGAGGAGCAGCAGGATATGCTGGCGGACCTGAACGAGGCCGACGGCCCCATCTTCAAGATTCGGGATGACCCCCGGCTGACCCGCGTGGGACGGATTCTGCGCCGCCTCAGCCTGGACGAGTTGCCGCAGTTGGTGAACGTCCTGCGGGGGGAAATGAGTCTGGTCGGCCCCCGACCACCTGTCCCGGCAGAGGTGGAAAAGTACCAGGAATGGCACAAGAAGCGGCTGGAGGCCCCGCCGGGGATGACCGGCCTCTGGCAGGTCAGCGGCCGCAGCCGCCTTTCCTTTGACGAAATGGTGCTCCTGGACATCTACTACATTGAAAACTGGTCCCTCTGGCTGGATTTCAAAATCCTGATGCGCACCATCCCGAAGGTGTTGCTGGGAGAGGGAGCGTATTGACAGGGAGCAGGTCGCAGGGCGCACGTCGCACGTCGCAGGGCGCACGTCGCAGGGTGCAGGGAGGGCAGGGGAGCGGGGGAGCAGGACGCAGGGGGCAGGACATACGGAGTACGGAGCACGGAGTACGGAGTACGGAGTACGAAATCATGAACCAGGCCGGTTCTGAATCGCCCGACCGGGCCACCCCCCTACTTCCTACTTCCTACTCCCTACTCCTTACTCCCTACCCTCTACTCCCCATCTTTCTCCTCTTCCTGGCCCTGGGTGCCCATCAGTTATCCCTGCCCGGGTTGCACTACGACGAGGCGAAGGAAGCGGGCCTGAACGCCATGCAGTTGCTGACCGGTCAGCCGGTGACGGCGTTCCGGGACGCGACGGTCGCTCTGGGCCCCTGGCGGCTGCCCCTGATGGTTCAGGACTACATCGGCGCGCTGAACGTCTATCTGGCGGTGCTGTTCCTGGCGCTGGGTGGGGTGAACGTCGTCGCGCTGCGGTGGCTCCCGCTCCTCACCGGCGGGCTGACGCTGCTGCTGACCTGGCGGGTGGGCCGGATGCTGGGCGGCCCGCTGGCGGCCCACGTCGCGGCTCTTCTGCTGGCCATCAGCCCCACCTTCATCTTCTGGAGTCGGCAGGGCATCTTCGTCACCAACCTGACCGCGCTCTTCTTTATGGCGAGCCTGCTCACCGGCCTGCGCTGGTGGCGAAAAGGCTGCCCCGCTGACCTCTACCTGACCGCGCTCTTCTGGGGCCTGGGCCTCTATGCCAAACTGCTCTTCCTCTGGGCCATCGGGGCAATGGTCGCAGCGGCGGTCATCGCGCACTTTTTTCACCACCCCGGAGAAAACCCTTCGCGCCTCGCGTCTTTCGTGCCCTTCGCGCTCTGTTTCCTCCTGCCCCTGGTGCCGCTGGTCATCTTCAACCTGCAGACCGGCGGCACGCTGGCTTCGGTCCTGGGCAATCTGGGACAGTCTTACTACGGGGTGGATAACCGGGCCTATCTCCCCAATCTGACCATCCGGTTGGGCCAGTTGCGGCCCCTGCTGCGGGGAGACCACTTCTGGTACCTGGGGGGCGTTTTTGCCAACTCGTGGGCGCCGTATCTGGCCGCCGGAACCGTCCTGCTGGGGATTGGGCTGGGTTTCTGGACCCGCCGGTGGGCCCATCTGTTGCCGGTCGCCCTGTTGCTGCTGATCGTGGCCCAGAGCGCGTTCACCGTGAGCGACCTCTTCATCACCCACTACGCGCTGGCGGTGCCGCTGATTCCCCTGGCGGCGGGGCTGGTGGTGGGGGCAGCGGGCCGCCTCGGAGCAGGCCGGGCCCGGAGAGCGCTGGTGACGCTCTCCGCCCTGATGGCCCTTCTCTGGGCCGGGGGCGACCTCTGGACGACCGTCCGGTACCACCAGGCGCTGGCCCGAACGGGAGGCCATTCCGCCCACTCCAGCGCGGTCTACGACCTGGCGGCGTATCTGGAGGAGAACGCAGCCGGGCCGGTCGTCGCGCTGGACTGGGGGATAGACGCGCCGGTGCGCTTTCTCACCGCCGGGCGGGTGGCGCCGGTGGAGGTATTCGGCTACGAACAACTGCACGAGCCGGATGCGGGTTTTTGGGAGCGCGTTCGGCCCTTTCTGGAAGACCCGGCCACCCTCTATGTGGCCCGTATGCCGGAAGATACCGTCTTTCGGGGACGGGTGGAAGCGCTGGAGGCACTGGCGGCGGAAAGGGGGATGCAACTTCAAGAGGTGGGCCGCGTGGCGGAACGGAGCCTTCGGCCGCTGTTTCTGATTTACAGGGTGACCGGGCCCGCTTCACCACCGATACCGATGGAATCCTGCGACGAGTACTGCCAGTGGAAGCATCACCAGAGCACCGGAGGGCCATGACAGACGTCTACGAATTCGGCGGGGACGGCCCCGTCCTGCACATCGCTCATGCCAACGGCTTCCCGCCGGGCACCTACCGCCCGCTGGCCGCGACCCTCACCGACCGCTACCGGGTCATTGGCCTGCCGGCGCGGCCGCTCTGGCCCGGCAGCCGTCCCGAAGAGGTCTCCGGCTGGCACCCCCTGGCCGACGACCTGATCCGGGGGCTGGACGGGCTGGGGTTGCGGGGAATCATCGGCGTCGGCCACTCCATGGGAGGCGTGATGACCCTCTGGGCCGCCGTCGCCCGGCCCGACCTCTTCCGCGCTGTCGTCCTGATAGACCCGGTCATCCTGCCGCCCCACTGGCTACGGCTGGTGCAGGTCATGCGCTGGTTCGGCCTGACGCCGCGCCCCTCGCTGATCCGGGGGGCCCTGAACCGTCGGCGGACCTGGCCAGACCGCCAGGCCTGCTATGAGTACTTCCAGAGCAAGCCCTTCTTTGCCCGATGGCCGGAGGAGAGCCTCTGGGCCTACGTGGAGGCCGGCACCCGGGAGCGGCCCGACGGCGAGGTGGAACTGGTCTATCCACCGGAGTGGGAGGCGCGCCTGTTCTTCACCATTCCCACCGACGTCTGGCGGTCCATCCCCCGCCTGCGCGCCCCGACCTTAGTGGTCCGGGGGGAGCACTCCGGGACCTTTTTCCCTCAGGCGCAGCGGCGGATAGAGCGGGTGCTCCCCCAGGCCCGATCCATCGTCATCTCGGGCGCCGGGCACATGGTGCCGATGGAGCGTCCAGCGGAAGTGGGGGCGGCCATCCGGGAGTTCCTGGGGGTATAAACGGACGTGCCTGGCACGTCTGTTACTCCTACCGCCCCGCCCGCACCCGGCTCAGGGCCAGAACGGAGATGAAGAACAGCGCCGCGTAGACGGCGAAGATGACCAGGTATCCCAGCCCCGGCTGGAGGGCGTTGAAGTAGTCGGCCATGGGCCCGCCGATGCCCGCGCCCACAATCCCCGCCCCGGCCCCGGCCAGATTGGAGATGCCCAGGTACCGCCCCGCCTCCGCCGAGGGGGCCAGGTCCGTCCCCAGCGCCCAGTTGGAGGCGTAGAAAATCCCCGTCCCCAGGCCGATGATGCAACCGCTGATGAGCACCATCGGGATATTCTGGGAGAAGAGGAGCAGGACGGTACCCGCGCCGGCCACAAGCCCCGAAAGCGCCACCAGCCGCCGGCGCCCGACGCGGTCCGCCAGGTAGCCGCCGTACAGCGCCGCCGGGAGCAGGAAGACGGCCACTACCGCCAGGAGAATCGTCGTCATCGTCGCCGCGTTGGGGATGTGGAGGACATCCCGCAGGAAGTACTGGGCGAAGCCCTGCACCGACCCGACCGCCGCCAGGAACATCAGCCGGTTGACCACCCACCAGATGAAGGAGGTCTGGCGGGGGGCCTCCCGCCCGATGCCAACCCACGCGCCGAAGTAGACGCCCAGGAAGATGGAGCCGGCCATGGCGACCAGTCCGACCAGGACGCCCACGGCCACCCGGCTCCCCAGCGCGGCCCCGGATGTCGCGGCGCCGGCCGCGTTCACCAGCCAGAGCGCCGCGCGGGTGACCAGGACGAAGATAGCCGTCAGCGCGACCAGCCGCCAGACCCCCTCGCCCACCGGCCCGGTCGGCTTCTCCCGCAGCGGCTCCTCCCGCACGCCCAGCACCGTCGCCAGCATGGTCGCCAGCAATGCCAGCCCCACAAAGCCCACCACCAGCCAGACCAGCCCCCGGTCCACCAGTGGCCCGACGACGATGACCAGGAAGACGGGCAGGAGTTCCATCACCGCCTTGACGCCGGAGGAGCGGCCCCGCTGGTCCTCCGGGACCAGGTCGGGAATGAGGCCCTGCAGGGCGCCGTGGGCGATGTTGGAGGAAATCTGCAGGAGGACAATGCCCACAATCAGGACGAAGAGGGCAGTGGTGATGCCCAGGGTGGGGAGGAAGAATCCGTCCAGCGCGGACCCGATGAACAGGGGCGATGCGCCGACGATGGCCAGGAAGACCAGGTCCAGCATCGTCCCGGCGAAGATGTACGGACGACGGCGGCCCCAGCGGAGCGTGCTGCGGTCGCTGAACATGCCCGCCATGGGCTGGACCAGCATGGCCACCGCCAGGCCGATGACCCGCACCAGCCCCAGGTAGGTGTTCTTCTGCTCTGGTGGCACGAAAAGGGCCACCAGATAGGGCAGGAGGACCGGGGTGATGGTCCCCGAAGCGACGTTCAGCCCCAGCCAGTAGATGTTGATGAGGATGTGGTCTTTCCAGCGGAGTTGGCGGTTCATGATGCCTCCGAAGGATGTAGCGCAGGGATAACCATTCAGGCGCGACTGAAATCAGCCTCTTTGGGTCACAAGCCTTTGGTCGGCCTTCGCCGACCAGGTCTCCCATTGATGCGCACATAAGGATTGTCGGCGGAGGCCGACAACCGGCACGAAGTGCCCAGGGAGGACGATTTCAATCAGCCTGAATAGTTACGCACAGGATTTATCCTGCCTCTGTATCCGGCGCCTCGGTCTCCCAGCGGCGCTCCTCAATCATCTGCCGGATTTCCTCTTCCATTTCCTGGCCCAGGGCCAGCGCGTCCAGCAACTCCTCCTCGGTCTCCCAATCCCCCTCGGGACGGGTCTCCCAGGCGCCGCGCAGTGCCTCGTTCATCCGCTGCAGGCTGCGCAGGAGGCCGGCCATGATGTCCTCGGCGGTCATCTCCCGGCTCGCCAGTTTCACCCGGGGGCCGCCGAAGAACCCCAGTGCCTCCAGGTCCCGCTCTATTTCGGCGACGACCTCCGGATCGCCCGGCAGGGAGTCGTCCAAGTCCTCTATCTCAAAGCGGTCGTCCGCTTCCAGTTGGGCCTGGAACTCCTCCAGTTCCAGGTCCAGCGCCAGCCCCTCTGCCTGGAGCATCAGCCAGAGTTTCTTGATGGGGACGTAGAAGTCGGGGTCGGTCTCCAGGATTTCTATTACCCTTTGCTCGGTTGGTTTGTCCATAAGCCCCTTTCATCCTGTTTACGTCGTGTGCAACTTGTTTTTCAGGATAGAAGTTGCAGCAGCGCTATCTCCCAACCCACCCCCAACCCTTCCTTTCTCCAAATTGCCTTTGGCGGCAGAAGATGGGGGCATAGGAGTATTGTGGGGAGCGGTTTCGCCGCCCACCGCATCTTCCCTCTTCGTTCCGGTGTAGAAGAGGGGGCAAAGGTCCTCACCGCGCGCGAGGGACACGCGGTTCCCGTCACCGGTGATGATGGTGCCAGTGACACTTCCCTGAATCTCTACACCGCTGGAAATTATACACCTTGCTGGCAGAATGCCAAATCAACCCTATCCCCTCATCTTCCCGACAGGAAATCGGGATGCTGGTCAAATCCCCATTTGCAGGTATAATGATGATAGATGCCAGGCACTTCATCCGTGCCTGGCATCTACAGTCGGAATTTGGAGCGGAGAGATATGCTGGGAATCGTCATTTTGGCCGCCGGGCAGGGGGCGCGGATGCGGTCGGAGGTCCCCAAAGTCCTCCACCCCCTCTGCGGACGCCCGATGGTCTTCTACGCCCTGGATGCGGTGAGTGGCCTCTCCGACCTCCTCCCGGTGCTGGTGGTGGGGCACGGGGCGGAGGAGGTGCGCCGGGCCGTGGGGGAGGCCGTCACCTACGTGGAGCAGCGGGAGCAACTGGGCACCGGGCACGCCGTCCTCCAGGCCCGCCCGGCGCTGGAAGGACGGGCGGATGAGGTGCTCATCCTCTACGCCGACATGCCCCTCCTGACCGGGGAGACGCTTCGCCGGGTGGTGAACGCACGCCGTTCGGCCCGGGCCGCGCTTTCCATCTTGACGGTTGTCGCCGAAGACCCCCGGGGCTTCGGGCGGGTGGTGCGCCAGGCTGACGGGAGCGTGGCCCGCATCGTGGAGGAGGCCGACGCGACGGAGGCCGAACGGGCCATCCGGGAACTGAACGCCGGGGTCTACGCCTGCGACGCGGCCTGGCTCTGGGCCCATCTTCCTCTTCTCCCTCTGAGCCGCAAAGGGGAGTATTACCTGACCGACCTGGTAGAGATGGCGGCCAGTGAGGGCCAGAGGGTAGCCGCCGTGGCCGCCGAAGACCCCACGGAAGCCCTGGGCATCAACAACCGCGTTCACCTGGCCGAGGCGGAGGCCCTCCTGCGCCGCCGCATCAACCGCCGCTGGATGGAGGCCGGGGTGACGATGGTAGACCCGGAGACCACGTACATTGAGTCCACCGTGACCATTGGCCCGGACACGGTCATCTGGCCCAACACCATCCTGCGCGGGCGGACGGCCGTCGGCCGGGGATGCCATCTCGGTCCCAACGCGCTGATAGAAGATAGCGTCATCGGCGACCGCTGCCGGGTCCTGGCCTCGGTGGTGGAGCGGGCGGTGATGGAGGAAGGGAGCGACGTCGGCCCCTTCAGCCATCTCCGGCCGGGCGCGCATCTGGGGCCGGGGGCGCATGTGGGCAATTTCGGCGAGGTCAAAAACTCCTCTCTGGGCCCGGGGGCCAGGATGGGCCACTTCAGTTACGTAGGGGACGCCGAGGTGGGCGCCGGGGCCAACATCGGCGCGGGTACCGTCACATGCAATTTTGACGGACGCCGGAAGCATCGCACGGTCATCGGGGAGGAGGCGTTCATCGGCTCCGGCACCATGCTGGTCGCGCCGGTCCGGGTGGGCCGCCGGGCCGTCATCGGGGCCGGCTCCGTGGTGACCCACGACATCCCCGACGACGTGGTGGCCTACGGGGTCCCGGCGCGGGAACGGGGCCGGCGGGAGGACTCGGATGAATCTCACACAGAGACAATGAATCTCACACAGAGACACAAAGACACAGAGAAAAAATAATAATAAAGAGAGCATCTTTGTGCCTTTGTGTCTTTGTGTCTTTGTGTGAGGAGAAAAATACATCTTTGTGCCTTTGTGTCTTTGTGTGAGGCAAAGAAATGAACAGCGGGAACTGGTTGGGGTTGGTCGGCACGATTGGGCTGGTCCTTCTGCATGGCCTGCTGGCGGGCATACGGGCGGCGTTTGCCAGCGCCCGGCGCGGGCGGCTCCGCCAGATGGCCGATGAGGGCGTCCCGCGCGCCGCGCTGGCCCTCCGCCTGGCGGAGGGTTCCAGCCGCATGCTGGGCACCCTCTACCTGGGCAAAGCGTTCCTGGCCGCGCTGGCGGCGGCCCTGGCGGCCATCACACTGGTCCCCCCGCTGGCCCGGGCCCTGGCCGCCGGGGGCATCCCCTACCCCTGGGCGGACGGTGTCGCCCTGCTTGTTGTCATCGGCGGCCTCTCAGCCCTCATCCTGGTAGTGGGACGGCTGGCGCCGGAGGGCATTGCCGCCGCGCGCCCGGAGCGTTGGGCCGTCCGCTTCGCTGGACTGCTCCGGGTCCTGGCCGCCGTCCTCTGGCCTCCCGTCCGCCTGCTGGTCTGGGTGGGCAACCGCCTGGCGGCCCCCTTCGGCGGTCTCCCCCTCAGCGGCACCACCCTGGTCACCGAAGAGGAAATCCGCACTCTGGTGGACGCCGGAGAGGAAGAGGGCGTTATTGAGGAAGAAGAAAAGGAGATGATTTACTCCATCTTTGAACTGGGCGAGACCATGGCGCGGGAGGTCATGGTTCCCCGCATAGACATCGTCGCCGTGGACGTCCAGACGCCGCCGGAGGAGGTGGTGCGCGTGATTGCGGAGACCGGCCATTCCCGCATCCCTGTCTACGAAGGGACCGTGGATGGGGTTGTGGGACTGGTGTATGCCAAAGACCTGCTGCTCCACCTGCAGGGGGACGGTGCCCGGCGGCCGCTGCGGGAGATGCTCCGCCCGGCCTACTTCGTCCCGGAGACGAAGAAGGTGGACGACCTGTTGCGGGAGATGCAGCAGCGGCGCATCCACATGGCGATTGTGGTGGACGAGTACGGCGGGACGGCGGGACTGGTCACCGTGGAGGACATCCTGGAGGAGATTGTCGGGGAGATTCAGGACGAGTACGACACCGAAGAGCCCTCTTTTGAGCAGGTCGGCGAGGGGGAGTACATCCTGGACGCGCGGATGAACCTGGACGATGTCAACGACCTTTTGGGGGCGGACCTGCCCACGGAAACCGCCGACACGCTGGGGGGCCTCATCTACGACGCCCTGGGGCGGGTCCCTCTCCCTGGCGACGGTCTCCAGATTGGGGAGTGGCGGATAGAGGTGCTGACCGTTTCCGGTCGGCGCATCCGCAAGGTGCGGATGGTGCGGACGGAGTAGCGCTGATGCCTGCCTTCACCCCTCTCTATCGGAAATAAGACACGGATGAACACGGATAGATACGGATTAGCACGGATTCTACTTCATTGGGGCAGTCCTGTCGCCGCGCGCTTATTTCCGATGAATTTTGATTGGGAGCCCAGATGACTTGCCGACCCGATGAGAAATCCGTGTTCGTCCGTGCCTATCCGTGTTCACCTGTGTCCTATTTCTAAAGTCCATTCTGCTTCCCAATCTCACAAAATCGCAATCGGATTCACAATGGGCAAGACTCACATCCCAATGCCAGATTTTGACCCTCACATGTTGCTGGAACGGGCGCGGGAGGCCCGGGAGCGGGCGTATGCGCCATACTCCCAGTATCGGGTGGGGGCAGCGCTGCTGGGCCGCTCCGGGCGCATCTATACCGGTTGCAATGTGGAGAACGCCGTCTACCCGCTCTGCACCTGCGCCGAGCGGACGGCGGTGGTCAAGGCGGTCTCCGAAGGGGAGCGGGAGTTCGTCGCGCTGGCGGTGGTGACGGAGAACGGCGGGACCCCCTGCGGCGCCTGCCGCCAGACCCTGCGGGAGTTCGCCGAGGACCTGATCATTCTCATCGGCGACGCGCAGGGCCACTGGCGCCAGACCACCCTGCGCCAGTTGTTGCCGGAGAGTTTCAGCGCCGCCGACCTGCCCCCTGCGCCCCTGAAACTCCTCACCCCTCCCGAGGGGTGAGGGCTGAATAGTTGCTGGCTGGGGATTGATGATAGTCCTGAAAGACTAAACCATTCCATAAATTAGTCCCCGTGTGCTATAGACAATTGGCCGGAAGCGGTTATATGGTTATCATGATGACCGTCCAATAACTGACCGCCGGTCAGTTATTGGACGACCGATGCCGACTTGACAGAGCGCCGAAACGGGTTATAATCGGCCTTGCCAAGGAAATAGGATGTCTCCCCATCCTGCATCTGACCATTCTACCATTCGGATGCCCGCCGATGCCCGCGTCCTGGCGGCGGAGTCGGGCCGCCGGGCGGCCGAACGCCCGGAACTGGGCGGGATGGTCGCTCTGTATCTGGCCCTCCTCGTCGTTCAGACCCCCGTAGAGGTTGCCTTCTCCTCCCCCCTGCCGGAGGCGGAACCCCGGGCCCTCCTGGACCAGGGCATCCCCGCGCTGGCCCGAGATATGGAACGCGGTACGCAGTACGCCGCACGGAATACCTATCAGGAGGTGCCTATCGGAATCACCTATCCGATTGCCTCGGTTTTCCTGTTTCAATCCTGTGACCTGGAGGTGTCTTTATGGACCGCTCTATAACCATCGCTGAAGAACTGGCCGTCCGAGGCATCACCCGCCGGGAGTTTCTGAAGTTCTGTACCATTATGGCTGGTGTCCTGGCCCTCCCGGTGGAGCAGACGGCCAAAATCGCCCGGGCGCTGGAGACGGCCCGGCGCCCCGCCGTAGTGTGGCTGGAATTCCAGAGTTGCACCGGCTGCACCGAATCCCTCCTGCGGGCCAACCGCCCCACCGTTGCCGAACTGGTGCTGGACATCCTCTCTTTGAACTACAGCGAGACCATTATGGCTCCCGCTGGCCACGCAGCTGAGCAGTCCCTTCAGGATACGATCAAAGAGGGCGGCTACCTCACCATCGTGGAGGGCGCCATCCCCATCGCCGACGACGGGGTCTACTGCTGCATCGGCGGGCGCTCCGCGCTGGAGATTCTCCAAGAGGTTGCGGCGAACACGGCGGCCATCATCACTGTGGGCGCCTGCGCCTTCTACGGCGGCTGGCCGGCCACAACCCCGAACCCCACCGGCGCCAAAGGGGTAAAGGACATTATCTCTGGCGTTCCCCTCGTCAACCTGCCCGGTTGTCCGCCGAACGCGGACAACCTGACCGCCACGGTGGTCCACTACCTGACCTTCAAGAAACTGCCCGCGCTGGACGATCTGGGCCGGCCCCTCTTTGCCTACGGCCGCCGCATTCACGATAACTGCGAGCGGCGCGGCCACTTTGATGCCGGAGAGTTCGTGGAGGCCTGGGGCGATGAAGGCCACCGGAAGGGGTGGTGCCTCTACCGGATGGGCTGCAAGGGACCCGTAGCCTTCCAGAACTGCCCCTCCATCCGCTGGAACGAGGGGACCAGTTGGCCCGTGGGCGCCGGGCACGGTTGTATCGCCTGCGCGGCCCCCAACTTCTGGGAGATGCCCGCGTACGAGCCGGTGCCCATCCATGCTCTGAGGCCGCCCACCACCTACCCCGAGGTGGAGCCCGAAAAGGGCATGTCCCCGGTGACGGCGGGCGTCATCGGCGCCGCGGTCGGCGTGGCCGCTGGCGTGGCCGGTGCCGTGGCCGTGGGCCAACTGGTCAAGAAGGAAGAATAGTTTAGGAGGTCCAATATGGCCCAGAAAATTGTCGTTGATCCCATTACCCGTATAGAGGGCCATCTGCGTATTGAGGCCCGGGTGGAGGACGGCCGCATCGCCGAAGCCTGGGCTTCCAGCACCGCGTTCCGGGGAATGGAGATCATCCTGAAAGGCCGCGATCCCCGGGAGGCCTGGCTGATGGCCCAGCGCATCTGCGGGGTGTGTACAACGGTGCATGCTCTTGCTTCGGTCCGGGCCGTAGAAGACGCCCTCGGGATCAAAATCCCGGATAATGCCCGTATTGTTCGCAACCTGATCGGCGGCATCCAGTACCTCCATGACCACGTCATACATTTTTATCACCTCCACGCGCTGGACTGGGTGGATGTGGTCAGCGCGCTGAAGGCGGACCCCAACAAGACCGCGCAACTGGCCCAGTCCATCTCCGACTGGCCCAACTCCAGCCCCGATTATTTCCGCACCATCAAAGAAAAACTGGATGCCTTCGTGCGCAGCGGCCAACTGGGCATCTTCGCCAACGGCTACTGGGGCCACCCCGCGTATCGGCTTCCTCCGGAGGCCAACCTGATGGCCGTTGCCCACTACCTGGAGGCGCTGGACTGGCAGCGGGATGTCATCCGGGCCCACGCCATCCTGGGCGGCAAGAACCCTCACCCCCAGACTTACCTGGTGGGCGGAGTGGCGATCCCCGTAGATCCGGATAGCGAAACGGCGCTGAACGCGGATAAATTGGCCCTGCTGCGCCGGCTCTTCACGAAGGCTCTTCAGTTCGTCCAGCAGGTGTACATCCCCGATCTTCTGGCGGTGGCCTCTTTCTACAAGGACGAATGGGCTGGCATCGGCGAGGGGCTGGGCAACTTCCTGGCCTGCGGCGATTTCCCCGACCGGGCAGGCAACCTCCTCTTCCCCGCTGGCATCATCCTGAACCGGGACCTGGGTCAGGTATATCCGATAGACCCCCAGAAGATTGCCGAGTATGTGACCCACTCCTGGTATCAGTATGCCGACGGCGACCGGGTAGCCAAACACCCGTGGGAAGGGGAGACCGTTCCCAACTACACCGGTCCCCAGCCCCCCTACGAGTACCTGAACACCGACGGGAAGTATACCTGGATGAAAGCGCCCCGCTACGACGACAAGCCGATGGAAGTCGGCCCGCTGGCCCGGATGCTGGTGGCCTACGCCTCCGGCCAAAAGCGGGTGAAGGAACTGGTGGACGGGGTGCTGAAGCAATTGGGGGCCGGGCCGGAAGCCCTCTTCTCCACCCTGGGCCGTACGGCCGCGCGCGGCATTGAGACGCTGATCGTCGCCGAGCAACTCAACGCCTGGGTGGATGAACTGGCTGAAAACATGGCCCGCGGCGACCTCCAGGTCCACAACGGGGAGAAGTGGGACCCCGCCACCTGGCCGAAGGAAGCGCAGGGGGTAGGATTCCACGACGCGCCTCGGGGTACCCTGAGCCACTGGGTCCGCATCGTGGACGGCAAGATTGCCAACTACCAATGCGTTGTCCCCTCCACCTGGAACGCGTCGCCCCGGGATGCGAAGGGTCGGCCAGGGGCCTACGAAGCCGCGCTGGTGGGGACCCCGGTCGCCGATCCGGAGCGGCCCATAGAAATCCTGCGCACCATCCACTCCTTTGACCCGTGTATGGCTTGCGGCGTCCACGTACTGGACGCGCGCGGCCGGGAGGTGACTCGCATCCGTCTGAACGACTGGACCTGCCCGTGAAGACGCTGATCCTGGGCCTGGGCAACATCCTCCTGAGCGACGAGGGCGTCGGCGTCCACGTCGTCCACCTCCTGCGGGAGCGTTATCAGTTCCCGCAGGAGGTGGAAATCCTGGACGGCGGGACCCTGGCGCTGGACCTGCTCCCCTACGTGGAGGACACGGATCGACTGCTGATCGTGGACGCCGTCCAGATGGATGCCCCTCCGGGGACGGTGGCCCGGCTGGAGGGAGATCGGATTCCCGCCGTGCTGAGCCTGAGGTACTCCCCGCACCAGATGGGCCTGAGCGACCTGCTGGCGGCGGCCCGCCTGATGGGCCGGTATCCTGCCGAACTGGTCCTCTGGGGCATCCAGCCGGCCTCTATGGACGTGGGACTGGAGTTGTCCCCCGCCGTCGCCGCTCAGGTGGAAACCGTGGTCCAGAACGTTCTGGCGGAACTACAGCGGTGGGGCATTCAACCCACCAGGAGGGGTGAAGGATGAACGGCAACAAGTCTTCGGAAAAGACCCTGAGCCGTCGGGAATTTCTGGGCCTCTCCGCGCTGGGGTTGGGCATCTCGCTGGCCGGTGCCCGTTCGGCTTCTGCCGCCCCCCCGACGGCCTCTCCCGACGAAGTAGCCATCCTCTACGACCCGGTCAAGTGTGTCGGCTGCCGGGCCTGCCAGATGGCCTGTAAACGGTGGAATCACCTCCCCTCAGAAAGCACCGACCCGCAGGGCATCTATGAATCGCCGCGGGATCTCTCCGCCATCACCTGGAACATCATCAAACTCCGGCGGACCGAGGTGGGGTGGCATTTCTTTAACTATCAATGCCAGCATTGCACCGACGCCGCTTGTGTGGAGGTCTGCCCGACCGGCGCGCTCTCCCACGACCCGCTGGGGTTTGTCGCCCTGGACCGGGGGAAGTGCAACGGCTGCGGCTACTGCACCCAGTTCTGCCCCTACGGCGTCCCGCATCTGCAGGTCGCCAACCCGCTGACCGGTGAGGCCAAGTCGGCCAAGTGCACCTTCTGCCAGGACCGCCTCTGGAGCGGCATCGGTGGGCCGTCCTGCGCGGAGGTCTGCCCGGTGGGAGCGCTGACCTGGGGCAAGCGCGGGGACCTGCTGGAGAAGGCACGGGCCCGGGTGGCCGAGTTGCAGGCCCAGGGGATGAACGCCCGCATCTACGGCGAGAATGAGGCGGGAGGATTGCACCGGCTGAGCATCCTCCTGGATGATCCGGAACAGTACGGCCTGCCCTCCGAGCCCGGGACGCCGGCCTTTGCCCGGGCCTGGCAGCGGGTGATTCAGCCGCTGGGCAGCGTAGCCTTCGGTGCAACCCTCGCGGGCATCCTGGGCGCCTTCCTCTTCGTCCGCCGGAAGATTCGCATGGAGGAAGTGAGATGACCGTCCAACTGAAAGGCAGAGCGGAAGCGATCACCATCCAGTGGATTCCCAAGTACACCTTTATGGAGCGGCTGGGCCACTGGATCCATACCGCCACCTTCGTCCCCCTGGCCATCACCGGGATGATTCTGTACTTCCCGTTCCTCCAATCGCTGGCCCAGGGGGAGGCGGGCCTCTTTATCCGGCTGGTCCACCGGGTTGCGGCGGTCATCTTCGGGCTCCTTCCCATCGTCTACTTCATCTTCCAGCCCCGCCGGCTGCTGCTGAACATCCGGGAGTTTCTCCCCAACAAGGACGACATCGGCTGGCTGAAGGGCGCCCCCGCCTACTACCTGCTGGGGAAACACGAGGCGATGCCGCCGCAGGGCCGCTTCAACGCCGGGGAGAAGATGAACGGGCTGGTGATGATTGTCGCCTGGGTGGTCTTCGGCATCACCGGCGTGCCGATGTGGTTCGGCAAGGGGGTGATCCCGCCAGAGGTCTTCCGCTGGCTGGTGATTTTCCACGACCTGGCGATGATTGTCTCCGTCTGTATGTTCCTGATCCACCTGTACCTGGCGGTGGCGCACCCGCTGATGTGGGCCGGGCTGGTGAGTATGCGCTTCGGGGTGACATCGGCGGAGTACGCGATGGAGCACCATGCGAAGTGGTACTACGGCCCCAAGCGGGCGATGGAGATCTGGGAGGCGAAGAAGCGGGAAGCCGCCCAGAAGGGTGGCCATTAGCCGGGGAAAGGAGGGAGAAATGGCGAAGATTCTGGTGGTAGACGACGACCCGGACTTCGTGAACCTGACGCGACGGATTCTGCAGCGGAAGGGGTACGAGGTGGTGACGGCGGCCAGCGGGCAGCAGGCACTGGCGGTGATGCGGAAGGAGAAGCCGGACCTGGTGCTGCTGGACATTATGATGTCCTACATTCTGGACGGGCTGGACGTGAGCCGGGAGATGGCGCAGGATCCGGCGTTGAAGGACGTGCCGGTGATTATGGTGACTTCGCTGACAGGGGCGCGTGCGGAGGCGGCGCAACTGTCGGGGGAGTACGTGCCGGTGGACGAGTGGATTCACAAACCGATAGACCCGGACCGGCTTCTGGCACGGATAGAGGATGCGCTGAGAGGGAAGGCCGGGTAGCCGGGTTTCCGGCTCGGATGAAGAAAGCCGGGCACCGAAGAGGTGCCCGGCTTTCTCTTCTATGGGTATGAGGGGTTGCAGCGGCGGCCAAAGGCCGCCGCCGCAACCCCTTCACGGAGAAACCGGCAGCCGGAATACGAACCGGCTGCCCCGCCCCACCTCCGACTCCACCGCGATGCTCCCCCCATGCGCTTCCAAAATCTCCTTGACCAGCGGGAGCCCCAACCCGGTCCCACGCGGGGCAACCTCTTTGGCCTGGGGGGTGCGGTAGAACTCCTCAAAGATGCGCCCCAGGTCCTGGGGCGGGATGCCGATACCGCTATCTTCCACCGTGCCGATGGCCCACCCGTCCCTTTCCTCCAGGGCAATCCGCACCCGACCGCCCGCCGGGGTGTACTTGACCGCGTTGGAGATGAGGTTGCTCCACACCTGGGCCATCTGGTCGGGGTCAGCCCGGACCACCGGACGGGCCCCGACCTCTACGGCCCAGGCGAGCCCTTTCGCCTCCGCCTCTTTCTGGAAGAGCGGAGCCACCTTTTCCAGCACGTCCGCCAGGGAGACCAGTTCCCGCTTCTCCAGCCCCTTCTCGCTCTTCGCCGCCGCCAGTTTCAGCAGGTCGTCCACCAGGTCCAGGAGTTCCTGCACCCGCTGGACGGCCCGCCCCAGCACCTCTTGCTGCTCCTCCGGCGGGATGTATCCCTTGAGAATCGCCCATAGAAAACTCTGGAGCGCGTTCAGTGGCGCACGCAGTTCGTGGGCCACCGTCAGCATAAAGGTCGTCTTGAAGCGGTCCAGCCGCTCCAGTTCCTCCTTGGCCCGCGCCAGTTCGCGGGCCTCTTCTTCTATCTTCTGGAGACGTCGGGCCTCCAGAGTGAGGCGCCGTCGCTCCAGCCCCTGGGCCACCGTCATCCCCAGGACGTCGGCGGTGAAGGGCTTGGAGAGAAAATCGTAGGCGCCGGACCGGATGGCCTGCACGGCTAACTCCACAGTGGCGTAGCCGGTGATGACCACGCAGACCACATCCGGGTCCTTCTCCAGGATGGGCGCCAGGAGGTCCACCCCGCGCATGTCGGGCAGGACCACGTCTATCAGGACCAGGTCAAAGTTCCCCTCCCGGAAGCGGCGCAGCCCCTCCTGCCCGGTGGCGGCGGTCTCCACGATGTACCCTTCCGGCTCCAGGGCCCGCCGACAGCCGGCGCGGATGCCCTCTTCGTCGTCAATGACCAGGATGCGCGGCGGCTCGTTCAAACGTCACCTCCGAGAACGTCCTGGCACTTCGGAAGTGCCCGGCATGTTACCCAATCACTTCTCCCTGCGACGCGATGGACCTCTCCGCCTCCCCTATCCAGCGCGTGGGCAGGGTGATGGTAAACGTTGTCCCCTTCCCCACCTCGCTCTGGACGGAAATCTGTCCCCGGTGCATCTTGACAATGCCGTAGACGATGGAGAGGCCCAACCCCGTCCCCTTGCCCGGCGGCTTGGTGGTGAAGAACGGCGTGAAGAGTTTGTCCAGGTACTCTTCCGGGATGCCGCACCCGGTGTCGGCGATGGAGATTTCCACCTGACCGTCCAGCGCGCGGGTGGAGATGGTGACCATCCCCGGCCCCTCTATGGCCTCCGCCGCGTTGTTCAACAGGTTGACGAAGACCTGCTGTAACTGGGCGGGGTCGGCCTGGATGATGCGCACCCGGGGGTCGTAGCGCTGGATGATCTCCACCTCCGCGAAGGTCGGCTGATGCCGGACGCTCTCTATGGACTGGTCCAGCAGGGCGTGCAGGTCGGTATCCTGGGCCAGCACCTCCTGCTGGCGGGCGAAGTTCAGCAGGTCCGCGACAATCTTCTTGGCGCGGTTGGCTTCCTTCAGAATCATCTGCAGGTCGCTGCGGTGGGGGTCATCAGGCGGGAGTTCCCGGTGGAGGGCGTCGGCGAAGAGCATGATGGTGCCCAGGGGGTTGTTCAGTTCGTGGGCCACGCCCGCCGCCAGTTGCCCCATAGAGGCCAGTTTCTCCTTGTGGATGAGTTCCTGCTGAGTGCGATGGAGATTCTCGGCCATGATGTTGAAGGAACGGGCCAGCATGGCCAGTTCGCCGTTGCCGTAGGGCTGCACCCGGACGGCCATATCCCCGGCGGCCAGGCGGCGGTGGGCCTCCACCAATTCGGTGATGGGCTGGGTGATGACGTACCCAATGGGGACGGCAATCACCCCCGCCAGCAGGATGCAGATAGCCGCGATCAGGGCAACCCGCTGGTTGAAGGTGTGCACCAGTCCCAGGAAGGTCGCCTCCCGCGCGCCGACGTAGAGGCTGCCGACCACGTTGCCCCGGTGGTCCCATAGAGGCTCGTAGCGGGTGATGTACCACTCTTTGACGACGAAGGCGCGGCCGACGTACTCCCGCCCCTCCTCCAGGACGACCCGGCGCACGGCCTGGGAGATGCGGGTTCCGATGGCCCGCCGTCCCGCCTCGTCGGTCACGTTGGTGGAGACCCGCAGGTCACCCAGGAAGATGGTGACGGTATCTATTCCGGCGACCTCCCGAATCCGGTCCACCAGGGTGTAGTCGTTGTTGAACATATAGGCCGAAAGGACGGCGCCGATCAGTTGGCCGGAGTCGTCCCGGAGGGGAGAGACGCCCACCAGGGCCAGCCCTGCCGTCCCCTCCCGGGGGTCAAAGGGCTCCGGCGCCGCCAGCGGAGTCTCCAGAAGGGGAATGAAGGCCTGCCGGTCCAGCCCCACCGGGGCCAGGAACTCCTTGGGGATCACCTCGGTGGCCGCCTGGGGCTCCCCTGTCTCCAGGACCGTCTGGACGATGGGCAGGTCTCCGAAGTGGCCTCGGGTGAGGGCAGGGGAGATTTCCCCCTCGGGCCAGAGTACTTTCCCGACCACCGTTTTGCCGTCGGCGTCCAGGACGGCGATCAGATGGGTGCCGCCCAGGGCCAGGACGATGATTTTGTTGGTGATCTGCCGGTCAATGATCTGGACGGCCTGGGGGTCTCCCCTCGCGGCGGCGGGGAAGTTCTCCACCACCCAGGGGTCCAGCACCAGCCGGTGGCTGATGGCGGCGACCTCGTCCAGTTTCAGTTGGTAGAAGGTCTCGGCCAGTTTCATATCCCGCGCCACCCGCTCCGCCTCGGCGGAAGCCATGTAGTCGTTGATGACGCGGGAGACGACCAGCGCGTTCAGCCCCACCGTCAGCGCGGCCACCAGCGCGAAGGAGATGGTCAGTACCGTCCGCAACCGTCCGCCCAGAAGCCTCAGCAAAAACGCTCGCATGTTTCTCCTTATTCACCCCAGAGGGCGCAGTAGAATCCACGAAGGGCACGAAGTGTCAAGAAATATCTAAAATTCTTCGTGTCCTTCGTGGTTTTTATTCCAGGGGCAGGGTGAAGCGGAAGGTGGTGCCCCGGCCCACCTCCGATTCCACTTCAATACTTCCCCCGTATATCTCCACCACCTGCCGGACGATGGGGAGCCCCAGGCCGGTACCCGTCTCCTGCATGCGCTTCCCCTCCTCGGTCCGGTAGAACTCCTCAAAGATGCGGGGGATTTCGTCGGCCGGGATACCGATGCCGGTGTCGGAGACGGCGCCGACGGCCAGGTTCCGCTCCGGGTCCGTCCAGAGGGAGACGGTCACCCGACCGCCGGAAGGGGTGTAGCGGATGGCGTTATCTATCAGGTGGCTCCAAAGCGCCCGGAGGTGGTCGGGATTGGCCCGCATCCGGGGGGCATCCCGCACGTCCACCTCCAGAGATACGCCGCGCCGCTCCGCGCGGGGCCTCATGGTCGCCAGCACCCCCTCCAGGGCCTCCGCCAGGGAGGCTGTCTCCGCCCGGCTGAGGCCGATGCCCTCTTTCAGGTATGCCAGCAGCAGCAGGTCGTCCAGGGTCGCCAGCAACTCCCCGGCGCGCGTCTCGGCCCGCTCCAGCATCTCGGGCTGTTCCTCCGGGGGGATGTACCCCCGGCGGATCAACTGGATGGTGTTCTGGAGGACCGCGACGGGAGCCCGCAGGATGTGGACCAGGGAGAGCATGAAGCGGCCCTCCACGGCTTCCAGTTTCTGGAGTTCCGCCTTGGCGCGGGTCAGTTCCCGGGCTTCCTCCTCCAGGGCCCGCACCCGTTCCGCTTCTTTGCGGAGGGCCCGCCGCTCCAGTTCCCGGTTGATCACCTGCAGGAGCAGGTCGGCGGAGAAGGGCTTGGCGATGAAGTCGTGCGCGCCTTCGCGGACGGCCTGGACGGCCAGTTCCACTGTGGCGTAGCCAGTGATGATGATGCAGATGAGGTCGGGGTCTATCTGGCGGGCCTGGCGGAGGACCTCTATGCCGCTCATCCCGGGCATCATAATGTCCAACAGCAGGACATCGTACCGGGACTCCCGGAGTTTGCGCAGGCCTATGGGACCGTTCTCCGCCACGTCTACCGCAAATCCCTGGGGGACCAGCACCCGGCGGCACCCTTCCCGGATGCCAACCTCGTCGTCTACAACCAGGATGCGGGTGGGAGTGTTCATGGCAAATCCCCTGAAGACCGCGGGGTATATTCAGCACTGACTGAAGTCAGCCTTTTGGGGCCTGCGGCCGATGGTCGGCCCTCGGGGCGAGGCCCCTCGGGCCGTGGCCCTTCGCCGACCTCGGGGTGTCGGCGGAGGCCGACAACCGGCACGAAGTGCCCAGGGAGGATGATCTCAATCGGCTGAATGGTTACACCGCGGGTTGTCCGATGTCGTTATAACATGGGGGTACCGGTTTGTCAATCCAGCCCCACAATGTAGGACAACTGCGAGCAGTTGTCCTACAATTTCAGGAGATCTCACAGCCGGGGCAGGACGACGCCTTGCTGGGCCTGGTACTTGCCCTTCTTATCCGCGTAGGAGACCTGGCATTCTTCGTCGGCCTCAAAGAAGAGCACCTGGGCAATCCCCTCTCCGGCGTAAATTTTGGCCGGCAGCGGGGTGGTGTTGGAGATTTCCAGCGTGACGTACCCCTCCCACTCCGGCTCAAAGGGGGTGATGTTGACGATGATGCCACACCGCGCGTAGGTGGACTTCCCCAAACAGACGCACAGCACGTTGCGCGGAATCCGAAAGTACTCCAACGACCGTCCCAGCGCAAATGAGTTCGGCGGAATGACGCACACTTCTCCCTTGAAGTCCACCATCGCGCGGGTGTCAAACCGTTTCGGGTCCACGACGGTCAGGTCCCCCAGGCCGGGGGTGAAGATTTTGAATTCGTCGGCGACGCGGATGTCGTAGCCGTACGACGAGAGGCCGTAGGAGATGACCCCATCCCGGACCTGATGGTCCACGAAGGGTTCTATCATCCGGCGTTCCAGCGCCATCCGGCGAATCCAGTGGTCAGGTTTCAGGCCCATTACTTTACTCCTCCTGAAAAATAGTGATCACCGCGGAGGGCGCAAAGAAAAATTTTAAAAAGACCTCTGCGCTCTCTGCGACGAAATCATCGCAGTTCGTAGAGAAAGACGGCGGCGTTCCGGGTCTCCAGGCGGTCCAACCGCACTCCCCGTCTATCCATTTCCGAAAGCAGGAACGACTGCTCGCTGATCCCGTTGAAGGAGTAGATGTGGGCGAACAGGGCCCACACCCGCCCCGGAGGCAGGCGGGCCACGTCGTCCTGAAGAACGGTGAAATCGCCATTGGAAGGCCGGCCCACCTGATAGAACTCCGGAGCGTCCAGGCCAAAGCGGGGCGCGTAGTAGGCGAACATCGGCACCGCGCCGTGGTAGACGTAGATCCGGTCCCCCTCCTGCCAGTGGTCACGGATGTACTGAATGGCCGGGCGGACTTCCTCGTTGGTCCAGGGGCGGCTCAGCACGGTCAGGGAGCGGTAGAAGGGATGGAGCACCAGCAGGGCCACCCACACGACGGCGATGGCGCGGGAGTGGGCGGAGATCGTCCGATGGATGGCCTCCCCGCCGCAGGCGATCAGCAGGAAGGTGGGTGGCACAGCGAAGAGGATGACCCGGATGTAGAGGGGGTAGAGTTTCAGCATGGAGGCGACGGTGGCGCCGAGAAGCGGCAGGACCAGGGCCAGCGCCAGCGCGCGGCGCCCGGCCTGCCATAAGGTGATGCCCCCCGCCAGCCATGCGAAGGTCGCCAGCCCGTAGAACGGCAGGCCCCCGGCGAAGACCAGAAAGTCAAACCAGGCCTGGAGATACCAGTACAGGTCCGCCAGCGAACGGGGTGGGAAGGGGGCGAAGAACTCCCGCCAGAAGGTGCGCAGGAACGGGTCCCCCAGGCCGGGCCGGAGGACGGCGCCGTAGAGGGCCAGCAGACTCAGCCCCCAGAGGGCAGGCGGGATGGTCAGGCGCAGGGCCAGGCGGTACTGGTGCCGAAGGAGCGGGCCCAAAAGATCGCCAGCGCCAACCCCCCCCAGGATGAAGGCAGAGGGGTAGGAGAACCAGGGCATCAGCGCGCCCAGGACGCCGGTGAGGATAAGGCGGCGGTAGGAGGGCCGGGCCGCCGTCGGCCCCTCTATCAGGGGGAGGGCCAGCGCGCAGGCCGCAACGGCGGTCAGGGCGTCGGTGGCGTAGGGCTTGACCTCGGAGGCGTAGTAGATGAGGGGCTGCGACCAGGCCAGGAGCGCGGTCGCCAGCCAGGCGCCGAGAGGGCCCAACACCCGCCGGGCCAGCGGGTAGAAGAGCAGGAGCGCCAGGATGCCCCCGATGAGGGGCACCAGTCGCAGAGCAAACTCACTATCTCCCCAGAGAGAGACAACCAGTTTGACGGCCCAGAGGAAAAGCGGCGGGGCAATCTGATGGTGGTCCAGCGGGCGCAGGAGGCCGGAGAAGTCCCGGCCCAGGATGTTCAGCGCCAGGTACGCCTCGTCCAGCCAGAGGGAGCGGTTGCCGAGGTACTGGGCCATCCGGGCGGCGATGCCCAGGGCCAGCGTCGCCAGCAGCGCCGCGCGGGGCCAGGCCCGGCTATAGTGGGGTTGAGGTGAATTCGGGTTCATCCTTTCCGCCGGATAATTATTCAGGCCGATGGAAATCATCCTCCCTGGGTACTGCGTGCCGGTTGTCGGCCTCCGCCGAGTACAGGCGCAGCACTGCTGCGCCCTTCCGTGTGCGCATCAATGAGAGACTTGGTCGGCGAAGGCCGACCATCGGCCGCAGGCCCAAAGAGGCTGACTTCAGTCAGTGCCTGAATAGTTCTCCGCCGGATATTTTACGTCCGGAGGACAATTTGGGCAACCGGGGGACAAAAAGAGGTGCCAGGCACAATCAGTGCCTGGCACCTCTTCCTCCCGCTGCTACCGAATCTCGTAGACGACCTGAACGCTGACGGTGACGGAGAAGGCGCCGGGCGAAATGGTGGGGGCCTCCACGCCGCCGCCCCCCATTCCTTCTGCCCGCGCTACGGCAGCGACGGGGTACCACCCCCCCTCGCTCACCAGGACCGGTTTGCCCAGGGAGATCCCCAGGACCTGAGCGGTCTGTTCGGCCTGAGCGCGGGCGTTTTCCAGGGCTTTCTGCCGCGCCTGTTTCACCAGCGCGTCGGGGTCTTCCACGGTGAAGTTCACGCCCGAGATGGAGTTGGCCCCCGCTTCTATCACGGCGGCCAGCAGGTTACCCGTCTTGCTCAGGTCCCGCAGCGTCGCCGTCACGAAATGGGAGACGTGGTAGACCACCTGTCCAGTGGGCTGCCCGGTCTGCGGGTCATAGACGGTCTCCACCCATACGTTGTAGCCAGTAGTCTGGAGGTCTTTCTCGGCCACGCCCACCTCCCGCGCGGCCGCGATGGCCCGGTTGATTTTCTGAGCGGCCTCGTTCACCATGGCCGCCGGGTCATCGCCCCGCAGGTCCACCCCGAAGGTGACCTGGACGATTTCCGGCTCGGTGCTGACGGTTGCCGTGCCGGTGGCGACCAGCCCCTGGGTGATGGTCCCGCCGGAGACGTAGGAGACGCCGCCTCCTCCCAGCGCCCGCGCCGGCTCCCCGGCGGCCAGGGTGGGAGATGTTCCTGCCTGCCCACAGGACGACATGCTCAGCAGCAACAGGGCCGAAAGGGCGATCAACCAGAATCTGGGTTTCATCTCTCCTCCTTATCGGAATGGGATGCGAATCAGCGGTGGGCTGATTCCGGTACTGCTTTATAGACGCTGGGGCAGGGTTCGGGGTTCCCGATTTCTCCAACGTCAGGCGCGAATAGAGATTTCATACGCCGCGCGCAGGCCCGATTCTATCGCGCCCTGAATCCAGGCATGGTGGAGCGAAGCGTGTTCCCCGGCAAAGTGGAAGCGGCCCTCCGGGGCCACAATATGTTCATGCAGCAGTGTCTGCTGACCAGGATCAAACAGGGCAAAGGCACCGCCTGCGAACTCGTCATCGTGCCACATCCAGGAAGTACCCACCTCAAATTCATCCAGCGCCTGCGGATGAATCACGGCCACATTTTCCAGGGCCTGCTCTATGCGACTCGCCGGGGGGAGCGAACCCCAACGCTGGGCGTCCTCCGACCAGGTGTAGGAGGCCAGGAGGACGCCGCGCCCGGTCTCGCGGCTATGGTCGGGATAGTAGAGATTGCGAATCGGCAGGTCGGTGATCGTCCCGCCGCCGAAAATCCCGTCCTCTTCCTCCCAAAAGCGACGGCGGAACTGGAGCAGGATTTTGGCCGAGGCGTCGTAATGCAACTGGCGAATGGCGCGCTGTTTGGCGCGGGAAAACGGCTTGAGCACATCTATATGCCGCATGACCGGGAAGGGAATCGTCAGGATGGCATAATCCCCTTTCTCGGTAAAGCGCCCCGCCGGGGTCTGGTAATACACGGTCACATCATCAGGGGATTGGTCTACGGCAATGACCCTGGCCCCAAAACGGATGTCGCCCATCAGTTCCGGCAGGAAGGCGCGCGGCAGGGTGTCCATGCCGCCTTCCAGTTCTACCATATTGGTGTAGTAATGTCCGGCCTCCTCGCGGAACAGTTCCAGGAACGACGAGTTCATAATCGCTTCCTGGTTCATCAACAGGCCGAACATCTCCATCATGCCCTCCGACCACCCGTTCCGTTCAAGGAATTCACGGGTGGAGTATTGGTCATAACGGGCGACGATCTGTTCCCAGGCGGCCTCGCCTTCCTTTTCCAGCAGGTCCAGCAGCGGTTGGATGGCCTTTTTCCACATGGCGCCAGCGGTTTGACCGCGTTCATGGGGCGCAACATCAAAACCGAGCCGATCAGGGTTGGTGTTGGCTGCCGCCAGGCGCAATTTCCGACCGCCAATATATACCCAGGCTTGGGGATTATCCATAGTGAAATCCCGGGTCTTCAGCCCGAATTTTTGGATGTAGGCCATTGTCAGGTGGTGCGCGCGCGGGATGCGCATGGCGCCGGCTTCGGCATACAGGCCATGCGTGAACGGTTCCCGTAGCGTGTAGATGCGCCCGCCCACGCGCGAGCGCGCCTCCAGCAGCACTGGCCGATGCCCGGCGCGCTTCAACTCGCGGGCGGCCACCAGCCCGGCCATGCCCGCCCCCACAATGACCACTTTTTGCGGATGGTGGGTAGGCGGCAATCCCTTTTGGATGAGGTTGAGGGAATCTAACGGGGTCATTTGCCCTCCCGATAGCGTGACGCTTATGGTTTCTCCCGGTTGGTTCCGGCTGACGTTTCACCGTGCGTCAGCAGGGCCCACAGTTCTTCGGCCGATTTGAAGAACCATTGCCGGCGGCCATCCGGCGAGCGCAGCACACCCCGCCACTCCCCCGGCGGCGCCAGGTCGCTCGGTTCCCGCCAGATGCGCAGAATGTAGGTGGTTTCCCGCCGTTTTTTGTTCATGTCAGGGTGCCAGGATGCTATTAGACTTCATCGGAAATAGGACGCGGATGAACGCGGATGGACGCGGACGAACATGGTTTCCTCCTTCAGAATTTAGCATAACCCGGATGCTGCGCTCTAATTTCCGATGAACTCTATTGAACATGGGAACTGCGGCGGGTTCCCGCCGCAGTTCCTATCCACCAATGGTCCCATCACTTCTCAGCGCAGAACCAGCGGCAAATATATCCTGTTTACCTTCACATAGACGTTGAACGATGCGCCAACCGTCACATTGGCCAGGTCCTGGTTAAAGATCGCCCATTTCTTGTCGGAAGGCTTATAATAGACGCCGATAGGGTGATTGTTGTAAGTTCCGCCACCGCCACCGGGGTTATAGTTGGGCGTGACCAGAACCAAGGCCGTTGGATTGTTGTTGGTCAGCGGATGGTCAATGAAGGTAACATTCAAACTGGTATTTGCTGCCGATGCCTGGTGAACGAAGACCGCCTCGCCTGGTCCTGGCCTTGGAACGATGACGTTAAAGGCTGCATCTGGTGGTATCGCCGCCAAATCCTGGTTAAAGATTTTCCACTTGTTTCCAGTGTAATAAACGCCGATGGGATGATCGTTGTAGGTTCCGCCAACGTCGCCGGGGTTCCAATTCGGCGTGACCAGCAGGATCGCATTGGGCTTGTTGTTCGTCAGAGGATAGTCAATGGTGGTGATATGCCCGCTGGTGTTGGCCGCCGTTGCCTTGTGAACGAAGACGCCGGCATCCGGATGGGGAATCAGCACGTTAAAGGCGGCATTATTCGGCATGGTCGCTATGTCCTGATTGAAGATAGACCATTTGTTTATCGGGGAACCAGTATAATATACGCCGATGTTATGGTTATTATACGTCCCACCAACGCCGCCGGGGTTCCAGTTCGGGGTGACGAAGACGATTGCATTCGGATCGTTGTTGGACAGGGGATAGTCAATACGGGTTACGTGGCCGGTGCTGTTTGCGGATGTCGCCTTGTGCACAAAGACATCCGACTGCGGCACCAGCACCAGCACGTTGAAGGCCGCATTGACCGGCATAGTCGCCAGGTCCTGATTGAGGATGGACCATTTTTGCTGGCTTGAACTGTACCATATGCCGATGTTATGGTTATTGTACGTCTCACCAACGCCGCCGGGGTTCCAGTTCGGGGTGACGAAGACAATCGCATTGGGGTTGCCGTTGGTCAGGGGGTGATCAATGTAGGTGACATTCCCCGAGCTATTCCCCGCCGTCGCCTTATGCACGAATCCGCCCGCATAGGTCTCCGGGATAACGAACACGTTGAAAGAGGCCCCGATCGGCATGTTTACTATGTCCTGGTTAAAGATGCCCCATTTCGTTCCATTGTACCAGACACCAATGGGACGACTATTGGTTGTATCTACCGGAGTCACCAGGATCTTTGCATTCGGCTTGCCGTTTGTCAGAGGATTATCAATTATAGTGTAGTTTAAAGAGGTGTTTGTTGCGGTAGCCGTATGGACGAAGGCGTTCGGGCCGGCTTTGGGAATGAGCACATTGAACGCAGCGTAGATAGGCATGGCTGAACCGTCCTGATTAGCAATCAACCAACTGGGGTGAAAGTACACAACGGCGATAGGGTGGTCATTGTAGACGCCCAAGCCGCCGCCGGGGTTCCAGTTGGGCGTGGCAATGATCACGGCGTTCGGGTTGCCGTTTATCAGAGGGTGATCAATGGAGGTGGCAGCACCAGAGATGTTGGCTGCCGTCGCCACATGAACGAATTGAACGCCCAGCGAACTCGTTGCCGTAACATGGATGGCCGTGCCTGCGGACGATTGCGGCGCAGCGCGCACCACTCCCGAGGCTCCGAGGATACCGATAACAACCAGTAACGTCACGAAGCGAATGAGTTTGGTATACATTTTGGACCTCCTTAATCTTGAGTTATGGATGGCAACTGCCCTGGTGACTACCTACCCGGCTGGCCTGCCGCCGTGCGCTGATCGGAAATGAGCCTCCCTGGGCACGCTGTGCCGGGCGTCGGCCTGCGCCGACACCACGCGGACTTGCCAATCGCTTCCTTTCAGGGAATGGTATAAGAGAGCAGGACCACCTCGGTCACGCCCATTTCGCCGGAATCGCGCGATTTGACCCATCCCACCCCTGGCGCGTACCAGGCAGAACCGGTGACGGTCGTGCTCAGATTCATCGCCAGAGGGACGGAGATGGAGATATCCAGTTGGGTCGTGCAGTCCACCCGCAGGGCTCCAAAATCGCCGGCCGGCACGCTCACCCTCTCCATACCGACCGCTTTGCAAGACATGCTCAGCACATTGCGCGATTCCACGTTCGTGTCACCTATGGTTTGCTGACCGCGATAGATAATGGTTTGTGTCCATTCCGTGCCGGGCCGAGGATCGGCCGGAAAGGTAATGCCCGTGTTTGATTCAATGGTGAAGTTCGCCTGAACATCGGACGCAATGACACTGGCGCTGGAACCGGGCGTCAGGCTGATGAGATTGCCTTCCTGGCATTCCCAACTGCCCCGCCGGGTGACCCCGGCGCTGAAAACATCCTGGTCCTCAAAGCCGTTTTCCCGGACACCGGTAATAGACCGGACGAACGTACTGTTGCTGGTGCCGCTCACCTGGTATTCCCAGGAGGCACCAGCCACCACCGGGTAGTAGGGGTTCTGGCACGGACCGGCGGCGGGCGCAGGTTCAGGCGGCGCGGGTGTGGCGGCCGGCGCGGGGGTGGGCGACGGCCCGGCCGTCGGTTCCGCGGTTGGGGGGGCGGCGTTCCCGGCCGGGGCCTCCCCCGTCGGCGTGACCGTTGGCCCGACAGGGGGTTCCACTGCCGGAGTGGCAGAGACTCCGGCGGTCGGCCCGCGGCCCGACGAGCAGGCCGCCAGCAGCAGGATCACGGCGCTCAGGGCAAGACGGACAATTTTCATCTTACTCCTCCATCGTAACTATTCAGCGCTGACGGAAGTCGCCCTTCCTGGGCCGCAGGCCTTTGCTCTCGGCCTTCGCCGACCCGCGCTCTCATCATGCACTCAGGGTTGTCGGCGGAGGCCGACAACCGGCACGAAGTGCCCAGGAGGACGATTTCCATCGGCGTGTAGTTACCCTCCATATTGGTAGACAACTGCTTGCAGTTGTCCTGCGGACATTCGGGGACACCCGTACTACCGACCCGGGGGCCTCTGGGCAAACGCCTTAAGAGATGCCGGCGGATGCGTGCCCCGTCGCGCAGGCCGCCAGGCCTGCATGCAGGCCGACAGCCTGCGCTACGTTACCCGAAACTGATTCGGGCAGGTAGTTACGACACACCCGTGCATCCAGCACGATTTGCTCTCCATGATACAGAGAGAGAGCGTTCTCAAAACGCTGTTGGGCCCCAGATACGAACGGGGTCTGCATCATTGCTCTCCATGATACAGAGAGAGCGTCCTCAAAACGTCCTCAGAACGTCCTCAGAGGGAATTGGGGGGGTGTTCGGTGGTTTAAGGTGGAGGTGTTCGGGGGGTTGAATTTAGAGGGAAGCCAGGAGAATGCAGCGCAGAGGGGAATCGGCATCCAGCGCCAGGTGAAGGGGGGCATAGGAGGTTTCGGCCAGCGCGTGGAGTTCGGCGCGGGAGGCCTGCGCCTGCTCGTACTGGCCGAGGGTTTCGTACAGGCGGAGCAGGACCAGCAGGATCTCGCCCATTAAAGGCTGGTCGGGGCAGGCGCGCGCCAGGGCGAGACCGCGCTGAGCGGCGGCGAGGGCTTCGGCGGGGTTCCCCTGGTTTCCCAGGTGAACCGCCAGCGCCAGGCTGGCCCGCGCCTGCTGGGGAACTTCGCCGGAAGCGCGGGCCGCTTCCGCGAGACTCTCCAGCATCGCCTGGTCAGGGGTCCGGCCACTCAGTGCCAGGGTCATCCACTCTTCCAGTTGCGCCTGCTGAACGAACTGGGGCACGCCGCTGGCCTGCCCGGCCTGCACGGCGCGCTGACTGGCGGAAAGCGCCCTCTGCCATTCACCCAGCAGTCGCCACAGCCCGGCGCGCACCAGGCTGGTCAGAAAGACCACGGCGTGCAAACGGAGCGCGGCGGCCTCATCTTCCAGTCTCGCCAGCGAATCGGCGGGGGCGCGTCCCTGCGCCAGGTCGGTGAGGGTCAAATAGGCCTGCATCAACAACTGCCCGTAGGCGCTTTCCACCTGACGGGCATTTTCCAGCCCGCGCGCGAAGTCCCGTCGTGCCTCCTCCAGACTGCCCATCCGCAGGAAGGCCGCCCCACGCCCGGCGAACTTGCCCCACAGACCCGGCAGATACGATGTCCCGGCCACCTCAATAGCCTGGGAGTAGATGCGGACCGCTTCGCCGTAGCGGCCCTGATTGAGCGCGATTTGCCCCAACATCGTCAGGGCGGCGGACTCTATACGCCGCAGACCGCCCCGACGGGAGAGTTCAACGGTTTTCGCCAGTATTTGCTGCGCCTGCGCGTAGTCCTGTACAAAGACCAGCGCGGTGCCGAGATGGTTCAGGCTTTGCACCCTCTCCGTTGAAGAACCGGCGGCGGCCTCTTCCAGTGCCAGGGCCTCCTGCAAGTCCTGGATCGCTTCGTGGGGACGTCCCATCATCAGGGCGACGATGCCGCGAACGTTCAGGGCACGCACAACGGCCGGTTTTTCTCCCAGAGTACGGGCGATTTCCAGCGAGTGGCTGGCGGCCTGATGCGCTTCCGGGTAGCGATCGCGGGTGTAGAGGGCGTGGGCATGGCGAACCAGGGCGCTGGCACAAAGGGAGGGGAATTCACGGCAGGCAACGAGGGCGCTTTCCAGGAGCGGCAGGACTTGAGCACTCTGACCGCGATAGTGGGCGAGCACGCTGCGTTGCAGGGCGGCCTGCGCCCGCAGTTGGCGGATCTCGCGCGTGGCGGTTTCTTCTCCCAGCAGGGCAACGGCCCGCTCAATGGCTGCTTCTGCCTGTTCAAAGGCTGCCAGGTCCGTCAGTTCCTGGGCGTGAACCAGCCAGAAGCGCGCCGCCGGAAGGGGTTTTTGCGCTGTTTCGTAGTGGGTGGCGATCTCTGCGGCGAACCCCGGCTGCCCGGCATGGACGGTTTCCAGGGCCCGGGCGGCCTGCTCGTGCAGAAGGACGGCGCGGTCGGAGGGAATTTCATCCAGAATCATCCGGTGGATGAGTTGGTGCGAAAACGTATAGTCGTCCGGCCCCGGCGGGACTGCATCCAGGATCAGTCCCTGGGCCTGTAACTGGTCCACCACTTCGGCGCAGGTGGCAGGGGGCCAGGCAAGCATCGTCTCCAGTTCAAGGTTGGAGAAGGAAAAGCCCAGCACGGCCGCCGCCTCCAGCATCTGCTGCGCCGGGGCGGGAAGTTGGGCCAGTCGCGTCCGGATCGCTTCACGCAGGGTAGGGGGAGACCTCCGGGAGACCTGCCGAGCCCGGCGCAGACTTTCGGCCGCTTCCCGCAGCAGCAGAGGCAGCCCCCGGGCGTGGCGATTGATCTCAGCGATCAGGGCGGGGGTAACCGTCTCACGGCCCAGCATCTTCTCCAGAAAGAGACGACTTTCTTCGTCAGTGAACGCGCGCAGAGGAATTTCCTGCCCACAGCGGTAGCGACGCAGGTCCCGTTTGAGGTTCAGCAACGCCGCCGGTGCCCCGGTGGTGCGGTACGTGATCAGGATCATCAGGGGCAGCGTCTGACAGGTGTGGGTCAGTTCGGCCAACAGTTCCAGGGAGGCGGTGTCCGCCCAGTGAAAATCCTCCATCACGAGAACCAGTGGTCGCTGGATGGCCAGGAAGTGGATACCCTGGCGGAGAGCGGTGCGCAATTCGGCAGCATCGGGCTGGGGAGGGGCCAGCAGGTCGGGGCGCAGCAGGCTCAAATCGGGGACCAGTGGCAACAGCCGGCTCAGCCACTCGGGCGGGATTTCGGCGCTGCGTGCCAGAAGGGGAGCGGCAACGGTGAGCACCTGTCGCCAGGGGTCGTAGGGACGGGGCGGAGCAGTTCCAGTGGGAGGCGGGCATTGTCCCCAAAACAGGCGCGGCGCATCTGCGCCGGCCGATTCCAGGAAACGGTGCAATCCCTCCCGCAGCAGAGCGGTCTTGCCCACGCCGGCCTCGCCGGAGATGAATACGATTCCGCCCTGGCCGTTGCGTAAAGCGGCGAGGAGGGCCTGCAGTTGCGATAACTCATCGGTGCGGCCAACAAAATGCGGCTCGGGCGAGACGGTCTTTTGCGGAACCAGACGCGGCAGACGGTCGCTGAGGATGTCGCCATACAGCGCCATCGTTTCGGGCATGGGCTGCGTGTGCAACTCGCGCTCCAGTTCGCGCGCCAGTGTTTGATAGGTGGCCAGCGCGGCGGCGCGGTGGCCCGAAAGCACCTCCAGCGTCATCTGCAACCGCACAGATTCTTCATCCCAGGGGTCTTCGGCGGTCAGTTTGCGTGCCCATTTCAGCGCGCGCTCCGGTTGATTCTGCTCAATGCAGGCCCAGACCAGTTTTTTGAGCAGACCCCGATAGTGGCTGCGCAATTCTTCACGGCGGGCAAGGATGACGTCGTCCATATCCACGCCCGCCGCCAGGTCGCCGCCATACAGGCTGATGATGTCTTCCAGTTCGTCTACTTCGTCGCTATCGCGCTCAAAGGCGCGCACATCCAGCCAGCACTCGTCCGAATCGGCCCACGAAACGGTCTGGGGAAAAATGTGCAGGAGCGGCCGGGCGACCGGGGGGAGCACGCGGCGCAGCAGGTAGAGGTGACGGCGCAGGTTAGCCAGGGCGTCGGCTTCGGTCTCGTCGGGCCAGAGGGAAAACGCCAGTGTTTTGCGCGATAACGGCTGTCCGATCTGGAGCAGCAGGCGCACAAAAAGCCGCAGCAAACTCTCCCGTTGGGGCAAGGGAACGACCGTTCCCTCTATCTCCAGGCGGACTTCGCCCAACAAAAAAATTCGCAGAGGGGCTGAGAACGACTGCATATACCTACCCCTGGCCGTTGCGCTACTTTTGTATTTTAGCACATTCCCCAGAAATCGGGTAGGTCTTTTCGCATTGACGGGATCATGCTGTGCCGCGGGGTGGGGGCTTCCGGGGATAAAAAATTGTTTTTTGTGGCGGCAATGAAGCCGCCGCAATGAAAAATATATTTCACTTATCCTCGTGGGCGAAAAGGCCAAACTTAAGGAGAGGGGGCCAAAAGTTCCCCAAAGCAACTACCTGCCAAGGGGGCTTTGATCAAGCACCTTAAGAGATGTTGACGAAGGCATGCCCCTGTAGCGCAGGCCGCCAGGCCTGCAGAGTGCAGGCTGACAGCCTGCGTTACGTTGCCATAAAAGATGGTCCCCCGGGCGGGGGGGGGAACCCGGGGGACCGCCAGCCAAGGAAAGGAGGAGAGGTGCGATGTGGCTTGGGGAGAACGCCTGCCGCACGGCGTCGGCCACGCCCACCTCAATTTGCATTATACATCAACCCGGCCCAATGAAGAGTGACGAATGGCGTGATTTCGGGGTGACAACTGTCTTAAACTGCCCACACCGCCTCTCGGGGCAGGGGCAAACTCCCGCTCAAGTCGTGCAGGGAGACGCGGAGGCGCCCCCCTGGATCGGAGTCCACGCGTACGTAGGTCAGATAATGGGGCGTCATGAAGGTTTCGGGATGTTCCAGCAATCGCTGCCAGTCCTCCCGACTGGCCTGAGAGAAATCCCGCCACCACGTCCAGGTGCCACTGTTGGCGTAAACGCCCCCCTGCAGTACGTCCAGCCGCGCCTGGTGCGTGTGGCCGAAGACGACCAGAGAGACGCCCCGTTCCCGAAGGATTTGCTGGGCTGCCCCCACCAGATGGTCGCTGAACCCCCGGCTGATCCGCTGACCGGTCTCCAGGAGGGCGGGCTGCGGGGGGACTGGGCGGACCGCGCGGCAGAGGCGACGGACCCGTGCCCGGAAACCCCGGAGGGCCCGAAGGAGGCCCGCGGTACTCTTTGCCTGCGCGTTAATGGACGGACGCCCGGTTTCACCTCCCACCGGGCGGGTGGGGACACCGTACGGCCCGATGCTCTGCAGGACCTCCCCCAGGGCCGCGTCCAGTTCCCGGCGGAAGGCCGGGTCGTCCACATAGCGGCGGGCCACTTCGTCCACATTGCCCGTGCGGACCGCTTCCAGCGGCGACGGCTCCCCCGGCCCGGCCGCGAACGGGCGGAAGACCATTCCCGGCAGGGCGGTCAGCAGAACGGCCAGCGCCTTCAGGGCGAAGGCTGGCTCCAGCACCATCCCGTAGGCGATGAGGGCCGTGATCGGTTTGACCGCGTCCACCCACCATTTCTCGTACTCCACGTGGTTGAAGAACTCTATGACGAACCGGGAGCCGACAGGGGTCTTCAGACGGTCGGGATGGCGGGGGTCCACCGGGTTTTCAAAGTCGTCCAGGGAATTCAGCGGGTCCCCGTACTGGTTGCCGTGCTCCACGTAGACCCCATCCTGCAGGACCGAGCGCGCGGCAAAGGTCAGGAGGGGCGCCCGGGGACCGACGGCCCCCAGGGCCTGCCGGATGCGCTCATGGACGCCGGGCCAGTGGAGTTGCAGGTCGTGGTTGCCCTTGATGACGGTCACTGTTCGGCGGGGGCGCTCCGAGAGAAACCCCGCCAGTCCCTCAAAGACGGGGCGGTGCCCGGCGATGACCAGTTCGGTCCGCAGGACGGAATCTGCCTCGGTGGTGGACCGGTAGGCGTCCTCCGGATAGACCGTCTGGGGGTCGTATTCGGAGACCGGCACGGCGGGGACCTGGAGAAACTCTATGAAGTCGCCGTTAATGATCAGGTCCATCGGCCGCCCGGTGGAATCGCTCTCGTCCCGCAAGTGCGTCATAAAGTCATAGAACTGGCGGTCGTGGCGGAAGTCCTCCAGCGGGTTGGCGCCACCGAAAGACCCGGCCCCCAGATGCAGGTCACTGAGGATGATTTTGGTGGATGCGTCCATCGCCCCCTCCTGGGAAAGTTTACCGCAAAGACACGAAGATCATTCAGGATTTACGCCACGAATTTTATTTCTTTTAATTCGTGTTGCAAACTTCGTGCCCTTCGTGTCCTTCGTGGTTTTAGAATCGTTACTCCCCTGAGACCCTCCCCGGCGACGGGCTCCAACTGACGTAGAACTCCCGCGAGCAGTCGTTGCGGTCGCTGGTGGGCGGGTAGCGCTTCAGCGAGGCCGACCAGGGGAAGGTGTCCCCCGGGTCCAGCGGGAAGGGGATGACGCCCGCGCGCGGCTCCCCGCCCCAGGCCACGCTGTCCGCCAGCGCGCCGTCGGGCTTCAGGAGCAACACCTCGTCCTGCGCGTTCCCCAGCGCCAGCCCGAAGCCCGCCCAGGAGCCCACCGGGGTCAGGTCCGGCACCAGCGGGTCGCAGTTCGTCCACTCGTAGGTCGGGTTGAAGCCGTAGGCGGAGGCGAAGTTCGTCGCGCAGGCGGCCACCACGACCACCTGCCCCCGCAGGAGTTGGGCCCCCGCCGGGAACGCGTACCGCCCGTCCCCGTAATCCCCGACGTTGATGGCGTCCCCTATGGTCCACCCGGCAAGGCTCACTGTCGGGCCGGGGTTGTAGAGTTCTATCCACTCCTTGCCCGCATCGTCCCCCGATGGGTTGATGAAGACCTCGGTGACCAGCGGGTAGTCCGCCGGGGGGACGTGGTCCCGGAGGACCAGTGGGAGGTAGAGGGGAAAGACCAGCGGCGCGTGGGCGCGCGCCCAGTCGTGCTCAAAGACGGTCATCAGAAAATCGTAGGCTTCGGCGGAGGCAAACTGCAGCGCCACCTCCCGGTTGACCTTATGGGAGGTCTCGGTGCCGTTGATACTGCCGATGTGGGCCCACTTCTCCGCTCCTACCCGCACGAAGAAGGTCTTGGCGTGCACCCCCAGCCCGGTGACGTTCCCCAGCCGACAGGACAGGGAGATGGATTCGTCCCGGGCCAGGCCGTTCAGGTAGAGACAGGTCGCCCGGTTGTCGCCGGTGTCGTAGAACTCGTCCAGCAGGACCCGCACTTCCGCCCCCCGGTGGGCCGCCGCCACCAGTTCCTGGACGCGGGGGTTCAGCCCTGCCGTCCCCGCACCATAGGTCCAGGTGACGGGTTCGTTCAGTTGCATCACGGCGACCGCGTCCCCCGCGCCGGCCCGTTTCAGGAGCCCCAGCAGGCCGTCGTCGGGGCGGAGGAGGTGTTCCGGGCCGTGCAGGACGGTGATGGTCGTCGCCGTCGTCGCCAGGACCTGGCTGAAGGGCGCGGTGTAGGTGGTCCAATCGGGCGGAGGCAGGGGGACGTAGCCCGACGGCGGGGCGTAGGTCTCGTCGTACGGTGCGACGTCGGCGTGGACCGGGTCGGCGTCCCGGCGGAAGAGTTCCGCCAGCCGGGCCACCACGCCGGGGCTGTCGGTGACCAGGACGAAGCCCCGATGGCCCGCCGTCCCGTTGACAATAAGATCGGAGGGCATGGAGCGCTCGGTGAAGTTGTCGCTGCTCACCAGCGCCAGGCGGTCGTCCACCAGGATGAACTTGGCGTGCTGATAGCGGTAGCGAGCGGCGGTCTTGCCGATGAAGTAGACGGTGGAGGTGGGCGGGTTGTGCAACTGCTGGACAATCCACTTCTCGGCGGACGACATCCCGCCGGTGGGCCCACTCTCCAGGAGAACCGTCACCACCACCCCGGCCCGAATCCGTTCCTGGACCGCCTGGTAGACGGGGACGCTCTCCAGGGTGTAGGCGGCAATTTTCAGGGACTGCCGCGCCGCGCCGATGGTCTGCAGGGTCAGGGAGAGGGCCCCTTCGGGGGCGACGGCGACGGTCACCTGCGCCGAAGCGGTGATTTCTGCCGGGAAGAAGAGGTCTTCCAGGTCCCAGCCGGGGTAGCGGAGTTTGCGGCCCCGGAGCGGGTCGGCGGGGTCCTGGGCCCAGTCGGCGGCGGTGTCGGTGTCGGGGACGGGGAGGCCGGTGGCCGGGTCCAGTTTGCGGTAGAGGACCTGTCCGGAGGGGAAGCCGGGGTACGGATAGGGGACGGCGAGGCCGGACCAGTCCCGGGTGATGGGGCCAGTGCCGTAGACCAGGGTATCCACCACAACAGTACCAGTGACCAGGCAGGCGACTTCGCCGCCGTCGGTGAAGCCGGGCCAGGAGCCGGGGAGGAGGGGGACGGAGCGTTCGGAGGCACTGTCGGCCCAGTCCGCATCAAAGCCCCAGACAGGGTAGAAGCCGTCGCCGTTCTGGGCCAGCCAGAGGATGCGCCCGGGCCCGATTTCGGCCCCGGCAGGGAAGCAGACCCGGCTGGTGGAGGAGACGGCATCGTCCAGGCACCAGCCGGAGAGGGAGGCGGTGTGCGGGCCCCGGTTGACCAGGGCCGCTGCCTCGCCGCTGCCGGCGTAGTTGACGGGGGCCAGCGCGTAGAGGCGGACGGCGGGGATGACGGGCGCGTTCCAGGCGGCGGTGGCCGTCCCGCCACCCGCTTCGGTGGCCGTGGCGACGAAGGTCGGGGTGCCAGAGAGGGCCGGGCTGGCCTGCAGGGTGAGGGTGATAAGGGCCTGCGCGCCGGGCGGGAGGTCGCCGGCGTCCCAGACCAGGGTGTCTGGAGCGGCCTGGCGGAAGGGGAAGGGCGCGGTCTGGGTGACGAAGGTCACCTCGGCCGGAAGCGCGTCGGTGAGGACGACGGTGGTGGCAGTCAGGTCGCCGGTGTTGCCCAGGGCCAGGACGGCGGTGAAGGTCCCTCCGGCGAAGAGGACCGGCGGGCCGGTGTGAGTCAGCGTCAGGGCGGGCGCGGGGGGTGAAAGTTGGGTGACGGCGTGGGCGACGTTGTTGGTCGTCGTCACTTCGGGGGTGGCGGTGGCCGCCTCGGCGGTGTTGGTGATGGTCGTTGTCCCCGGCGTCGGAGTGACCTGCGCAGTGACGGTGATGCGGGCGGAGACGGCGCCGGGGGCCAGGTCGCCCACGTCCCAGACCAGGGTGGCGGGGTCGGGCTGGGTGAAGGTGTAGGGGGAGGTCTGGGCGACGAAAGTCAGTTCGGGCGGGAGGGTGTCGGTGAGGAGGACGGCGGCGGCAGTGATATTGCCGGAGTTACGGAAGGCGATGGTGTACGTGACCAGGGCCCCCGGGTCAGCGGTTGCGGGCCCGGTTTTGCTCAGGGTCAGGTCGGCCAGAGGCGTCGCAACGGAGTTCCGACATTTCGGCGTCCCGTTGATGGGGTCGCCGTTGGCGTCCCGGCCGTTACGGATGAGGGTGTTGTTGGAGGCCCAGTTGGCGTCGGTATCGGGGGCGGCAGGGTCTATGCGCTCCATAGAGTGATAACCGGGGGAGCCGGAGCCGGCGGGCCAGGAGCCGCCGTCGCCGTTGGCGGTGTCTATGACCTCGCCCAGCGCGTTGGTCAGGGTGAGGACTTCGCCGGAGTTGCTGAGGCCGGTGCCGAAACTGCCCACCCAGTCGGCGGGAATATCCAGGACCGCTGTATCAGTGACCCGTTCAATCAAGTAGTAGCCAAAAGCCGGGATGACGCCGCTCAGGGTGATGCTGGGGCCGCCGTCGGAGGAGAAGAGTCGCCAGCCGGTGAGGTCTATGGCCGAGGCGGTGGTGTTGTAGAGTTCTATCCACTCGTGAGCGGTGTTGGCCGCCGTCCCGCCCCAGGCCACCTCGTTGATGACGACGGCGCCGGGGCCGGGGGATTGGGCGGGCACGGCCCCGGAGGGGGCGGGTATCCGGGCGGTGGGAGGAACCGCCGGGGCCGCCCCGACGTCAACGTCGGGGCTCAGATGCAAAGGGCGCTGGAAGCGCCCTCCACCGGGGATGGCGTCGGAGGCCTGGCTGGGGGCAGGATAGAGTGCCATCAGGACCAGGGCCAGGAGGCCCAGGCTGAGGGTGAGGGTAAGGCAGAGCCGACGGAGCAACGACATTTCGCCCCCTTTTGCTGTCGTCTGTCGTCTGTGGTCTGTCGTCTGTGGTCCGTTGCCTGTCGCCGGGTGTGTCCCAAAATCGTCGGGAGCCCGGTGGGCCAGGCCGTCAACGGCCTGGCTGAGGTGGCACAGGGCGCCGGAAGCGCTCTCTCCCTTCGGTAGTCTTTCGGGAACCCGGGTTGCCAGGGTGGGGATGGGCGCTCTCGCGCCTTGTCTTTGCCGGAGCCGGGCCGTTTACGGCCCGGCGAAAAGGCCAGCGGCCCAGCCCGACAAACTGGGACACACCCCTGTCGCCCGCCCGCGATGCGGAAGCGCAAATCTGTGGTATAATTTCGGCATCATTCGTATTGTATCCCGAACCCGCTGGCTGTCAAACCCCGGAGCAATGGCGCGGGAGAATCGTTGGGGGGTGGTGCCGGACCTGGCCGAAGAAACCGGACTTCTGGCCTGTGGGTACCGGCGGATCGCCGGGGTGGACGAGGCCGGGCGCGGCGCCTGGGCTGGCCCCGTCTACGCTGCAGCGGTCGTTCTGCCGCTGGAGCGCCCGGACCTGCTCCGTCTGCTGGCCGACGTGCGGGACTCCAAGGGACTCTCGCCCTCCCGGCGGGAGGCCCTCTCTGCCCGCATCCGGGAGATCGCGCTGGCGGTGGGCGTCGGCTGGGCGGCGGCGGCGGAAATAGACGCGCTGGGCATTCTCCCGGCCACCCGACGGGCCATGGCGCGCGCCGTCGGCGGACTGGCGTTGCCGGTGGATGCCCTGCTCATTGACCACGTCCGCCTGCCCGAAATCGGGCTCCCGCAGCGGTCGCTGCCCCGGGCAGATGCCTGCTGCCTCTCCGTCGCCGCGGCCAGCATCATCGCCAAAGTGGAGCGGGACCGGCGGATGACCGAACTGGACCGGGAGTACCCCGGCTACGGGTTCGCCCGTCACAAGGGCTACGGCACTCCCCAGCACCGCCGGGCCCTCCAGCAACTGGGCCCTTCCCCCATCCACCGGCGGACCTGGCGGCCGCTGGCCGGTTGGACCCGGGGATAGGACACGGATAATTACCTGACCTGTGTTGAGTCCTTTAAAAAATCGTACCCTTTCGGAGCGTCGTTCCTGACAACTTTTGGCCCGCACCCCTCCCCCTGCCCCCGGTTCATTGATGTCTCTGAATCCTTCGTGCCCCTCGCCCGCTCGCCTGCGGCGGAGGGGGGCCCTTACCCCTCCCCTGGCCCCTCCTCTCCCGCTGTGCGGGAGAGGGGAGGGGAATGAGGGAGGGGGTTTTGCGGCGGGCGGCGAAGCCGCCCGCCGCAAAACCCCTTCAAGGGTCATTTGTCATTGGTCATTTCGCCATTGGTCATTCTTGAGGAGGTGCAAGATGTCCGTCGTCCAGGCGTTTCTCAGTCTTTCTACGGCCTTCGGCCTTTCCGCCTCCGCCGGGCTGAACGCCTATATCCCCCTGCTGGTCATCGCGCTGGTGGATCGTCTGACCGACGGCCTGATGGACCTGCAGGGGCCGTGGGCCTGGCTAAGCAGTTGGTGGACTATCGGCGTCCTGGCCGTGTTGTTGGTCATAGAACTCCTGGCGGATAAAATCCCCGCCGTGGATACAGCCAACGACATCGTCCAGACGGTGGTGCGCCCCACCGCTGGAGCCATCCTCTTTGCGGCCAGCACCCACACCATCCACCTCCACCCCGTCCTGGCGGCCATCTGCGGGGTGATTGTGGCCGGGGGCGTCCACGCGGTCAAGGCCACCGGGCGTCCCGTCCTCTCCATCACCACCGGCGGCACGGCCAACCCCATTGTCAGCACGGTAGAGGACGTCATCTCCACCGTCACTTCCATCATCGCTCTGGTCGCGCCCTACCTGGTGCTGGCGTTCATCGTCATCGTCGTCTCCCTCATCATCTGGTGGATTGTCCGCCGAAAACAGGCCCGGAGGTGACCGTGTCCGTCCTGAAAACCCAACTGGAAAATGGTCTCACCGTCCTGCTGAAGGAGGTCCACACTGCCCCGGTGGCCAGTTTCTGGATATGGTACCGCGTCGGCAGCGGGCGGGAGCATGTCGGCATCACCGGCATCTCCCACTGGGTGGAGCACATGCTTTTCAAGGGCACTCCCCGCTGGCCCAAAGGGACTGCGGATAAGGCCATCTCTCGCGAGGGCGGGGTCTGGAACGGCGCCACCTGGTATGACTTCACTACCTACTACGCCACCCTTCCGGCGGAGAAAATCGGGCTGGAACTGGAGATTGAGGCGGACCGGATGACCGGCGCGCTCTTTGAGCCGCAGGAGGTGGAGGCGGAGCGGACGGTCATCATCAGCGAACGGCAGGGGGCGGAGAACGACCCGCTCTTCCTGCTGGGCGAGGAGGTCATGGCGGCCGCCTTCCGGGTCCACCCCTACGGCCACGAGACGCTGGGGCATATGTGCGACCTGCTCCGGATGACGCGGGATGACCTCTATCATTTCTACCGGACCCACTACGTCCCCAACAACGCGCTGGCAGTGGCGGTGGGGGACTTTGAGACGGAGCGGATGCTGGACCTCATCCGCCGTCACTTCGGGGATATTCCCCCGGGAAACCTGCCGGACGGCGCCTCTCCGGTGGAGCCGCCGCAGCGCGGGGAGCGCCGGGTGGTGGTGGAGGGAGAAGGCAACACGGCCTACTTCACCGTCGTCTTCCACACCCCGCCTCCGACCGATGGGGATTTCCACCCGCTGGTGGTGCTGGATGCCGTCCTGAGCGGCGCCAGCGGGATGACCCTTTTCGGCAACGGGGGCACCAACAAGACCTCCCGGCTCTACCGCGCGCTGGTGGATACGGAACTGGCCGCCGACGTTTCCGGCAGTCTCATCCCCACGGTGGACCCTTTTGTGTACTCCCTGACCGCCACGGTGCGGGCGGGCCGCACCCCCGCCGAAGTGGAGGAGCGGTTGTGGGCCGAACTGGAGCGGATTGCTGCCGAGCCGATTCTGGAAGAGGAGTTGCGGAAGGCCATCCAGCAGGCGCGGGCCCAGTTCGCCTACTCCAGCGAGTCAGTCACCGGGCAGGCCTTCTGGCTGGGCTGGAGCGAAATTTTCGCCGACTACACCTGGTTTGAGGGGTACCTGGACCGGCTGAGCGCGGTCACGCCGGAGGACGTCCTGCGGGTGGCTCAGGCCGTCCTGCGCCGCTCCAACGCCACGGCGGGGTGGTACGTGCCGCAGGGCCAGGCCTCCGAAAGTTCGTAGTGAGACATAAATCGCAGCGACTGGCATCCGGACGGCTAAAGGGTTCAGAAGAAACCCCAATGCGCCCTTGCCTTACTCTCCCCTCCTGGGGCATTCCGGCCCTGGTGGCTTTCCTGCTGGGCTGGCCCGCCGTCCGCGCGGGCATCGGCCCTGCCCTCCCCTGCGGAGACGACATCACCTTCCACCTCCTGCGCACCGTCCAACTGGACCATCTCTGGTCGCAGGGGCTCTTTTACAGCCGCCTGGCGCCAGACATGGGCTGGGGGTACGGATACCCCATTTTCAACTTTCACCCTGCCTTCTCCTACTATGTCGTCCTCCTGCTCAGTCGGGCCGGGTTGGGCCTGAACCTGGGCGTGCGCGTGACTCTGGGGCTGACCTTCCCCATCCTCGGCCTGGGGGTCTATTTTCTGGCGCGGGATTTCCTCCGGGAGGAGGGGGCGATCGCGGCGGCGGTCGCCGCGATGTACGCCCCCTATGCGGCGTATAACCCCCTGGTGCGGGGCGCGCTGGCGGAGGCGCTGGGGTGGGCCCTTCTGCCCTGGGCGTTGTGGGCCGTCGGGCGGGCCGCCCGGGGCGCCGGACGGCGCTGGTGGGTCTGCGGGGCCCTCTTCTCCGCCGCGCTCCTCTTCACCCACATGACCGCCGCCGTGGTGGGGGCGGTCATGCTGGCCCTCTACGCCCTGATGGAGGCTCTCTCTCCCTCCCCGGTGCCCCTCCGCACCCGCGCGCTCGGGGCCGCCGTCGCCCTGGGCCTGGGGTTCGGGCTGGTTCTCTTCTTCTGGCTCCCCGCCGTGGCGGAGCGCCCCCTCATCCAGTGGGAGCGGACGCTCGCGGGCTTCCCCGGCGGGTACGCGGCCCACCTCCTCTCTCTGCGGGAACTGTTCGCCCTCCAGCCGGTCCGGCCCGACCTGGTCAATCCCTCCCCGCTGCGTTCTCTGGGGTTGATACCGGCCCTGCTGGCGCTCCCGGCCCTGCTGACGCTCCCATTCGCCCCCCGGCGCCAGCCCCTGTTCTTCGGCGGCGTGCTGGTCGGCGCCGTCCTGCTCACGCTGCCGGTCTCCTCCCCCCTCTGGGAGTCCATCACCCTCCTGCGGACCTTTCAGTTCTCCTGCCGCTTCCTGGGGCCGGCCTCCATCGCGCTGGCCGTGCTGGTCGGGAGGACGGTGGACCTCCTGCCGGGCCGCCCCGGACGGCTCCTCGGGGCCGGTCTGGCGGCCCTGGCGCTGATCGCGGCCGATTTCTCCTGGCTGAAGCCATCATACTGTCCCAGTTGGGAGCATCCCTCCCTCCAGGGCCTGCGCCAGTTTGAGCAATCCACCGGACTGATGGGCGTCACGTCCTATGGCGAATATCTCCCCCGCGCGGTGGAGATATGGCCCACCCGCCCGGCGGAGACCGTCTTTGACCCCACCTCGCTGCCGGAAGGCACGACCGTCCAGGAGGAGCAGAGGGGCCCCCTCTCCGCCGAAGGGTGGGTGGAGAGCCCCCAACCCTTCCGGCTGACCGTCAACCGCTTCTTCTACCCCGGCTGGCGGGCGTGGGTGGATGGGGAACTGGTGGAGGCCGCGCCGGAGGTCGGACGGGGACGACTGACCCTTCCGGTTCCGGCGGGGAGGCACTATGTCGCCGTTCGCTTCGGAGAGACGCCGCTGCGGTTGGCGGCGGACCTCCTTTCCGCTCTCTCCCTCCTGGCGCTGGCGTTGATTGCGATTCTCCCTGCCCGTGTAGCGCAGGATTCATCCTGCACTGTAGCGCAGGATTTATCCCGCCAGGGAACCGCGTGGCTCCTTCTCCTCCCCCCGCTGGTCACGGCGCTGGTCCTGCTGGCGGAGCGATTCCAGCCGCCGCCCCTCTATGCCCGCCGCCTGACCGATGAGGGGCTCCGGGGTGTGCCCGTCCCCGCCCGCATCATCTATGACGGCCAGTTCCATCTCCTGGGGCGGGACGCCCTCCCGGCCTCCGTCCCCGCCGACCGCCCGGTGCCGGTTCAGATCTACTGGCGAGATACCGTCCCCGACGGACCGGATTATCGGGTGAGCGTCGCCCTGGTGGACGGGACGGGGGAGACCTGGAACGGGTATCCCCTTCCCCCTCCCTGGCATCGCCCCCCGCCTTCCCCCCGCCAGTGGCCGCCGGATCGCTACGCCACCATTGCTCTGGACGTCCGGCCGCTGCCGGGAACGCCGCCAGGGGAGTACACGGTGATGCTGACCGTCTTTGACGGCGAGACGCTCCTGCCGTACACAGCCGTTGAGGACGGTCGGGCACTGGGGCCGGAAATCTCTCTGGCCCAGGTCCAGTTGGCCCGCCCCGCCGCTGCCCCGTCGCTGGGGGCCCTGGGCATTCCCGTTACGGCGACGATGCCCGTATGGGGACCCATCCGTCTGCTGAAAGGGGCTGTGCGGGAGCAGGAGAGCCGTCCCGGAGACCCGCTCCATCTGGAGGTTTACTGGGAGGCTCTCGCCGACCCGGATGGCGACTACCGGATGCGCCTGTGGCTCTCCGGAGAGGGAGGCCGGGAGTGGGAGCGGCCGCTGACGCGGGCAGACTTCCCCACCAGCCAGTGGCGATCAGGCGACCGCTGGCTGGGGCTCCATACCCTGCGGCTTCCGCCCGGCCTGGGGAGCGGGGAACACGAACTCTGGCTCCACCTCTGCCGTCGGGACGGAGAAACCTGCTCTCCCATCGGCGAGCCCTACCGGCTGGGTTCTCTCCGAATCCAGGCCCCCTCTCGCTCCTGGACCGTCCCCCCGTTGGGGGTGCGCACGGACGCGCGGCTGGGTGACGAAGTCACGCTGGTGGGGGCGGACTGGGAACCTCGCGGGGAAACCCTTCAGCCCGGCTCCACCCTTACTGTAACCCTGGTCTGGCGGGGGGAGCGGGAGATGGAAACCAGTTACCGGGTCTTTCTGCACCTCCTGGGGCCGGATGGGGCGCTGGTGGCGCAGTCGGACGGGGAGCCAGCAGGGTGGAGTCGGCCGACGACAGGGTGGCTGCCCGGCGAAGCGATCTCCGATGAACGGGTCCTGCTGCTGCCTGCTGGCCTGCCTCCGGGGGAGTACCATCTGTTGGCGGGCATGTATCCCTACGGCGGCCCCCGCCTGACAACCCCCGACGGCGCCGATGCTGTCCTGCTTGCTCACTTTCGGGTGAGATAGGACGCCACCCGGGTACATTAGACTTCATCGGAAATAGGACGCGGATGAACGCGGATGGACGCGGACAAGCACGGATTTTTCCCTGATTTCTGGCATAATCCTGACGCTGCGCTCTAATTTCCGATGAACTCTATTTTCTTTCTGAGAGGTTGCCCTCCGCTGCCCCGCCGGATGACCCGACGAGTCAAAAAAGGGAAAGAAACGCTATGTGCAACTTGATTTTCTAGAGCCCTTTGGGGCTCGCTATCGGATTGCCCCTCCCCGCTGCCGCTTCGCGGCGCGGAGAGGGGGGAATTGAGAGGGGTTTGAGGCGGGCGGCGAAGCCGCCCGCCTCAAACCCCCTCCTTTTCCCCCCTTTTCCCCCCCGTTTCGGGGAGGAGAAGGGGGCTGGGGGGATGAGGAGGGGTCAGAAGTGGCTTGTTGCTAATTCATCTACGGAGGTGAAATCTATGGCAGCGAACAATACAGAGACCAGGGGAGGCCCCTCGGCCCTGCAGCGGGTTGTGAACCACTTCCGGGAATTCGGGGAGTGGCTGGCGGCCGGCAACTGGGTCTACGGCGCCATCGCCTTCCTGGTCATCGGGGCGCTGCTTCTGCCGCCCATTTCCCTGCCACAACGATTGGGCATTACTGGCTACACCCGTCTCAGCGCGGAGAATCCGTCTGTTTCCCATCCCGACGGGCTGACCGTCCGCGTCAACCCGGAGGACAAAGTCTCCCTGCGGGTCCGGCTGGACTCGGTCCCTCAGGCCATCTTCCTCCAGGGCTCCGGCGGGGCCGACCTGAAAGAGGCCCTGGCGACCCTCCCGCCCGTCCTCCAGGTCAAGAGTCCCTTCTACCGTATCCAGACCGGTTCCCGCATGACCGGCCCGGCGACCATAGAGGTCATCATCCCCAATGACGCTGAACCCTGGGAGACGCTGGACCTCTACACCTGGACCGGCACGGCCTGGGAGTGGGTCGGCGGGACGCTGGACCGGGAGCGGGAGGTACTGATCGCGCAGGTTCCCCGTCTGCCTTCTTCGGTCGTGGTGATGCAGACCCTGCCGGTGGTCCCGGCCATCGGCACGGTGGCCGCTGGGGAGGCGGTGAGCGGCCCCACTGCGGGCCTCCTCACCCAGGTCATGCTCCCCGGCCTCTACCTGGGCGCGGACGGGATGCTCATCGGCAGACCCCCGACTCCTCCCTCCGGCAGCCCGGAGGCCCTGCTCCTGGTGGGTAACCGCCCGGCAGGTCAGCCCCTGAACCGGGCCCTTCTGGAGGACCTGCTGGCCAGTCCAGACATCCAGGCCCGCCATATCGCCGAGATTCTCTCCAAAGCCCCGGGCTACGCCGGGGTCGCTCTGAACTACGAAGGACTGATGCCCGAACAGAGGGACGCTTTTTCGGCCTTTGTGGTCGCGCTGGCCGACGCGCTGCACGCCCAGAACCTGCGCCTGGAGGTGATGGTGCCGGCCCCCTCCCGCACCGACTCCGGCTGGGACCCCGGCGGCTACAATTGGGCCGCGCTGGGCCGCGCTGCCGACACTCTGGTCTTCCCTCTTCCGGATAACCCCACTGCCTACGCGGAGGGTGGCGCAGTCCAATCTCTGATGGAGTGGGCCGTCGGGCAGGTGGGCCGCTACAAACTGCGCGCCGCCGTCTCCTCTCTCAGCGCCGACTCCGGCCCCGACGGAGTCCGGTACGTGGGCCTGGAGGAGGCCCTGGCGCCCTTTGGCCAGGTCCAACCACCGACGGAGTCCTCCGTCCAGCCCGGCCAGGAGGTGGTCTTCGCGCTGGTCGGTCAGGTGACCAGCATCACCCCGATGGAGTCGGCCGGTACCTACGCCATCGCCTACAAAACGGAGCAGGGAGAGGGCCGCACCGTCTGGCTGGGCACCCCGTCCTTCCTGGCCCGGAAACTGGACTGGGCCCTCCGCTACCACCTGGGCGGCGTCGTCGTCCACGACCTGATGAGCGCGGGGAACATGCCCGGCGTCGCCGAGGCAGTGGACGGGTACCGTGTCGCAGCGGGCCTGCCGCAGCCGACCGCGCTGGAGGTCATCTGGAAGGTAGAGGGCCCTCAGACCGCCGAGGAGCGGGTCACGCTGAGCCAGCCGGAGTTCCGCTGGAAGGCGCCGGAGGCGGCGGGGACGTACACCGTCTCGGCGGCCATCGCCGGGGTGAGCCGGGGGTCGGCGCAGGTGAACGTGGCCGCGCCCACCCCGATGCCCACCCCCACGCCGACGCCCGCTTCTGCAGCCGCCGGAGCGGCCGCGATGACGGCGGCTCCGGCCTGTATGCAGGCCCAGTTCGTCGCCGATGTGACCGTGCCGGACGGCACGAAGTTCAACAACAACGAGACCTTCAAGAAGACCTGGCGGCTGCGCAACAGCGGCACCTGCGACTGGCCCCAGGACGCCGTTCTGGTCTTCGCCAGTGGGGAGAAGATGGGCGGTCCGGATTCCGTTCCCGTGGGCGTGGTGAAGGCGGGCACCACAGTGGACATCAGCGTGGACCTGAAGGCCCCGGCCAATCCGGGCCGCTACACGGGTCTCTGGTATGTGCGGGCCAGTGGGGCCAAAATCCCTGGGAGCGATGTCTCCGTCGTCATCCAGGCCGGGGAGGTAGCGTCGGCTCCGGCCCCGGCGCCAGCCCCGGGGGCGCGGGGCAGTTTTGAACTGGGCGGCCACGTGGCCAATTTCAGTTTCCCCTACGCCAGCCAGATGCGCTACGCCGGGATGAACTGGGTGAAAACGCAGATTCGCTACCCGGCGGACGCCTCCGGCGTCATCGCGGCCGCCCACGCGGCCGGCTTCAAGATTCAGGTGAGCGCCCTGGGCCCGGCCAGTATGACCGGTCAGGCCGGCTTTGAGCAGGAGGTTGCCCGGTGGGTCGCCGGGATGGCGGCCGCGGGCGCCGATGCCATTGAGGTCTGGAACGAGCCGAACATTGACCGGGAATGGCAGAACGGCCTGATTCATCCGGCCAATTACACCAAACTCCTCTGCGCGGCGTATCAGGCCATCAAAGCGGCCAACCCTGGGACGGCGGTCATCAGTGCGGCGCCGGCTCCCACCGGCTACTTCGGCGGCTGCTACCCCCACGGTTGCGACGACAAACCCTGGATGGAGGGAATGTTTGTCGCTGGGGCCGCGAACTGCATGGACTACATCGGGGCGCACCACAACGCCGGCGCGACGGCCCCGTCGGCCCGCTCTGGCCACCCGGCCGACGGCGGCGACCGCCACCACTCCTGGTACTTCCTGCCCCAGACGGAACTCTACTACAACATCTTCCGGGGCACCCGGCAACTGTTCTACACCGAGTTGGGCTACGCTTCGCAGGAGGGGGTGGAGCCGTTCCCGGACAACTTCTGGTGGGGCCGGGGCACGAACAACGCGCAGCAGGCGGCCTGGCTGGCGGAGGCGGTCCGGCTGAGCATCCAGACCGGGATGGTGCGCTGTATCATCGTCTGGAACGTGGACTTTTTGCAGGCCATCCCGGGCGACCCGCAGAACGGCTATGCCATCATCCGGCCCGGCGGCATCTGCCCGGCCTGCGACGCGCTGCATGCAGTGTTGGGTTCACGGTAAGGGAGAGGTCGGGTACTGGTTCCAGTGCCCGACCCTCTCCTTCCAGGAGGCCATGATGGAATTACACGAACTGGTCATTGAGATGAAACTGCTGGAGCGCCGTTTGACCCTCTACGAGGAAAAGTACGGCATTCTGAGCGAGGATTTCTACAACGCGCTGATGGCTGGTGAACTGGCCGAATATGATGAGTATGACGAAACCCGGGCCGACTTTACCCGCTGGAAGGGTATTTATGAGACGTGGCTCCGCAGGAAAGAGGCGTATGAGGCTCAACTGAGGGAGCGGCCTGTCCCCGAAGTGCTCCGTTTCCAACCGGTCTATTAAAGCCTATGGAAAACGGGATGCCTTTGCTCTCCCTGGAGCGGTATGCGCGGTTTGTGGCTGATCTGCTTCACCGCCCCGAGGTGGAGCGTTCCACCCTGACGGTTTGGTCCACCAGCCCTTATACAGGAGTCGCAGAAGGTGAAGTGTTCTTCATCGGAGGATTCCGTTTGCGCGTACGAGAGGAACTGGACTTCAATGCCGGGTTGATCACGGCGTATGGATATGAGATTTACCGCGGGGACCAACGGCTCTGCTGGTGGGATGACTTCCCTCATCCTGAGGACAAGGACCTGGCAGTGACCTTCCCCCATCATAAGCACATCCCGCCCGATATCAAGCGACACCGTGTCCCTGCGCTGGAAATGAGTTATACTCGCCCCAATTTGCCGGTGCTTATCCAGGAAGTTCTTAATCTCTTGCGTATGGAAATCGTATCCTGAAAAACTGGTTGCACGATGTGACATTTCCCCTCTGTTACAGGAGGCTCTATGTTCCAACCGTCCCGTTCCACCCGAGAGCGCCAGCAACTGATCATCGGTATCGGCCTTTGGCTGGTGGTCTTCCTGCTGGGGGTCTTCTGCCTCTGGTGGGGCTTCTTCGCCCCCCAGCCAGAGACGTCCCGGCCCGCTGCCGCGACGGCCACTCCGACAACAACCGCTACCCCGGTCGGCGGCCTGGTGCCTCTGGCAACCGCTACCCCGTCCTCGGGCACGGGTTCCCAGCCCACCGTCCCGCTGGAGCAGGAGGTCTTCGGCTACGGCATCGCTGCCCACGCCGTGGTCGGCGACCCGAACTACACGATGGATGTGGTGAAGTCGCTGGGACTGGGCTGGGTCAAGCAACAGGTCCGCTGGGACCTGGTGGAGCCCAATCCGGGCCAGTACAACTGGGGGATGTACGATGGGGTGGTGGACGCTGCGAACATGCGCGGCCTGCGGGTCATGCTCAGCGTCGTGCACGCGCCAGCCTGGAGCCACACCAGTTACGTGGACGACAACCCCGAGGGCGCCCCGCCGGATGACCTGACCCTCTTCGCCGACTTCCTGGGCCGCCTGGTGGACCGCTACCGGGGCCGCATACACGCCATAGAGGTCTGGAATGAGGAGAACCTGGACCGGGAGTGGGATACAGCGGAGGGGGTGAACCCGGCCCGCTACGTGGAGATGCTCCGCATGGCCTATCAGGTCATCAAGAGCCGTGACCCCAACATCATCGTCATCAGCGGCGCGCTCTCCCCGGTGGGCGCCACCGCCACCGACCCCAAGAACCCCAACCGAATCATCTATATGGACGACTTCCAGTACTACCAGGAGATGGTGGCGAAGGGATTCCTGAGTTACGCTGACTGTGTGGGCGTCCACCACAATGGCTACAACATCCCCCCGGACATCGCCTGGGACGACAAAACCTATCAGGACCCCACCGTGACGTTTCGGGCTTTCTGGGATAATCCTCACCCCTCCTGGTCGTTCCGCAGCACCCTCTGGCGCTATCGGGACGCCATCTCCGGGATGAAACCCCTCTGTGTGACCGAATTTGGCTGGGCCTCCTCCGAAGGATTAGGGACACCGCCGCCCGGCTTTGAGTTCGCGCTGGATAACACCGTCCAGGAGCAGGCCGATTACATCGTCCGCGCTTACCAGTTGATGCGCCAGTGGGGGTTCGTCCGCCTGGCCTTCCTCTGGAACCTGGACTACATCCAGAAGACCGGGTTGCCCCCGGACAAAGACCCGTATGGCCCATACAGCATCATAGACCCCCAGGGAGTCCCCCGTCCGGCCTTCGGGGCCATCATGAGCATGCCCAAACCGTAGTAGTAGCGCAGGCTGTCAGCCTGGATGCAGGCCCGGTGGCCTGCGCTACATTCTTCAAAATCCGTAGCACAGGCTGTTAGCCTGTAGGTCGCAGGCGGTTCGTCTGCGGGAGCTTGCCCATGTCAACAGGCCTGGCAGCCTGCGCTACATATGCTCTGTTACTCTGTGCGGCCTATCCAGGGAAGATGGACGCGATTCTGGAGCGGAAATATCGGGCTCTGCAGGAGTTCACCGCCCGTGTCCGGAGCAGTCCGGTCGGAGACCGGATCGCCCGGATGATTCTCTATGGCAGCGTCCTGCGCGGGGACGCCGGGCCGGAGAGCGATGTGGACCTTCTGGTCGTCGCGACCGGAGATGTGCGCGCGGCCTGGCGGGCGCTGGGCGACATCGCCTTTGAGGTCATGCTGGAGCACGGAGAACTGGTCTCTCCTATGGTCTACTGCCCGGACGAATACCGCCATCCCCACGCTTTTCTTCGGGAGGTTCAGGAGACGGGAAAGGAGGTATACCGCGTGGACGAAAACACGATGCGCCGCCAGGAGGCATTGGACCTCCTCGCCCTGGCTCAGGGATACTTAGAAATGGCCCACGCATTGAAAGGTAAGCGAGGGTACATCCGGGGCGTCATTGACATGGCGTACAATGCTGCCGAGCTGAGCGCTAAGGGACTGCTTCTTCTCCGGGAAGGCGAGTGGCCGAAGACCCACAGTGGTGTCGTTCAGCAATTTAGCCGAGCCTTTATTGTGAATGAACCGATCGTGGAGCCCGGAGTTGGGCGGGCTTTCCGGCAGGCGCTGGACTGGCGCAATCGGGCCCGATATGACCCCCATGCGACCCTGACCGAAGCGGACGCGGAGGATGTGATCAACGTTGCGGAACAACTGGCGAATCTCTTGCAGCGGGAAGTGTATGCCTCCTGACCAGCGCCCGCTTCGGCTGTTCGTGTATCTCCTCCTGGCATTGGGTATTGCCGGATTGCTCCTTTTGGGGAGACCATCCTCCCCTGTCTCAGCGCCTCCAACCCCAACCCCGTCCCCACCTCCTACCCCCACCTCCTGGCCGCGGGTCCGGCTGGAATCTCCGGGGTACGGCATGGTGGCCTTCCTCTGGTGGCGGGAGGAGGTCGCCGACCGGGACCTCAACCTCGTTCGGGATGCCGGTTTCACCTGGGTCCGGCAGAACCTGCACTGGGTGGATGTAGAACTGTACAAAGGGGGATTTGACTGGCGCTACAGCGACCGCATCGTCCGGCAGGTCCAGGAGCGGGGTCTCAATCTGCTCTTCCGATTGCACGGCCTGCCCCGTCCCGGTTGGGTCTCCCTGCCCGACGACCCGGCGCTGCCGGTGTCGGTGGAGGACTTCGCCGACTTCTGCGGCGCGGTCGCGGCCCGCTACCGGGGACAGGTGCGCGCCTACCAGGTCTGGAACGAGCCCAACCTGGCCCGGGAGTGGGAAGCCCGGGCGCCCAACCCCGAGGGATACGTCCGCCTGCTGCGGGCCTGCTACATCGCCATCAAAGAAGCCGACCCGGACGCGCTGGTCGTCTCCGCCGGAATGGCCCCAACGGGCACCGGATTGCCCATCGCGATGCCCGATACGGATTACTTCATTGCGATGTACGAGGCTGGGGCCGCGCCCTATTTTGACCTCCTGGGCATCCACGCCGCCGGATTCGCTGCCCCGCCGGAGGTCTCACCAGAGGAGGCTGCTACCAACCCTGCTTACGGCAGTCAGCGCTTCTTCTGCTTCCGCCACGTGGAGGACATCCGGGAGATCATGGTTCGCTACGGCGATGGGGAGAAACAGGTCGCGATTACCGAGATGGGGTGGACCTCCGACCCTGTCCACCCTGAATACTCGTGGTTCGCGGTCACTGAGGAGCAGAAAGCGGACTATCTGGTACGGGCGTTCCGGTACGCGCGGGAACACTGGCGGCCGTGGATTGGCCCGATGTTCGTCCTGGCCATCGCCGACCACGACTGGACCCCCGACGAGGAGCAGTACTGGTGGGCCATCACAGAGCCGGGCTGGCCCCTGACCGTGGTCCGTCCTGCCTACGAAGCGTTGAAGGATATGGAGAAATAAGAAAGACGGGGCAGCAGAATGCTGCCCCGTCTTTTTCAGCCCGCCGTCCGCTACGCGGGGAAATTCGCTTCCCGGTTGAACCGGTCCCAGGCCAGGGAGAATAACAGAGGCGGGCGGTGCCGCACCGGGGTGTTCGCGACGACGTCAACCCAGCGTTCCGTTGCTGCCGCTGCCCGCTCAAAGCAGGAAGCGCTGAAGGCCCGAAGGGGCTGTGCCCGTTCTGCGTGGCTCGTTTCCCGGTATCGGGCGACTATCTCCGCCGCCTCCCGCAGAAAGGACGCTTCCAGAGCGTCTCGTTCCTCCCGATAGAGCGGCATACGACTGGCGTAATCGCGAATTACCTGGCGGTGGAGACGTTCGTGGCTCCACCACAAAGTGCGAGGGTCATAGGTACCCGTTGGCTCCACATCCAGGCCTGGGGTGGAAGGGAGCCCTGCCCCTCCCAGAAACACAGGCTTAAAGATGCTCGTGCAGATGCTGGAGGTGCCCGTCACCCAAACAATAGGCATGCCAGGGATGAGATGGGCGACCATCGCGCCCACGGACTGGCTGGGGCGGGTCGGGCCGAACCCGGCATGGACACAGAGGGTATCCATCAACCAGCCCCGACCAGGATTCCAGAGGGGGTCAGCGAATGCCTCCGGTCCATGGTCCCGGAGGGCCGCCATCATCGTCTCCACGGTGATGCGGCCTTTCTGGGCTTCCAGGATAGCCGTAGAGCGGCGCTGGCGGGCCCGACAGCCGTCCAGCCGGGTGTAAAGGAAATCAGAATAGCAGCGAGCGAAATGAAAGTCGTCCCGTGATGTACACCACCCCTTCTCCACCGCATATTCCACCAGACCAGGAGAGGCCTCATCCCATTCGGAACCGATGGTCAGGCCGTTGGAGATGGTACGCACATCCCGCACCCGTTCGGCGGCCCATTGCTTTCCGACCGTCTCCAGCACCCAGGCTTCCTGTGGGTCGGCAATGATATAGGAGTTGTGATAGTAGGTCTTGTGGCGGAAGCCGCAGTTCCCGCCCTGACCGCAGGTTTCCAATAACTGGACGATAATCTCCAGCGCGCGGCGGGCCGTGTCGGCCCGCTCCAACGCCAGGCGAATGTAGTCCATCCCGATCAGTCCGGGGGCCTTATTGTAGGGCTCCCGGGTGAAGACGGCCTCGTTGCCGATGGCCACCCCGTGTTCGTTGACGCCCATCTCACAACCCCAAATCCAGAAGGGCTTGCAGAGCAGGACTTCGTACGTTTCCGGCACCTGGGGCAACTCTATGTAGGTGCATTTCACTGTCGTTCCGGGTTCGTGATGGGCGCGAGGGATGTGGACCAGTACATGGGCCTCGTTCGGCTCCCGGTCGCTGTTTTTGGCCAGAATCACTGTTCCGTCAGCCGTAGCGCTGCCTGTCGCAACCAGCGTGTCGCACATCCTTTACCTCCTGGCAGATCGTACTTTATGCTATCTCCTCGGTGGCGAGAAGTGCCGTTGTCCCGACTTATGTCCGAAACTCTGGCTACCTGACAGTTTTGTGCGAAACACTCCGACTGCTGGCGAATGGACCCCTCTCATCCCCCTGGTCCCCCTTCTCTCCCCGCAGCGGGGAGAGAAGAGAAGGGGGAAGAAGAGGGGGTTTGGGGGCGGCGGCTTCGCCGCCGCCCCCAAACCCCCTCTCTCCCCTCCCCGCGCCGCGCAGCGGCAGCGGGGAGGGGAGCTGGGGGGAGGAGCGAATAAAAAACGTCAGTTGGCCAGTCCGAAACTCAGTTCCCTCTATTGGAAAACTGTAGTAAAATCTGACGAGAGAGTATTGCTGCTACCTTTATGAAACTGCCTGCAGGTCAGCCAGGGCCTGTCGGTAGAGGGTGGGGGTTTCCCGACGCAACCGCTGAAAATCCGCCGCCACGCGTCCGCCAGAGACAAAGTAGGCCAGTGCTCCCAGGAGACTGATGCCGTTGACCGATGAGCCTTTCAGGACACCAGCGGGGTCAAAAAGCAGGAGCGGGTAATCGGGGTCAGCGATGACGAAGTCACCGGGGAGGTCAAACTGGGTGGCGGCAAAGCAAATGGCCGTTACTGCCTCGTCGGAGGCATCAGGGCCGGCAATGGCCAGGGGGTCAAAGCCGATAGCCTCCAGCAGGGAGATGCGGCACGCCACGCCCCAACGCCGGACCCGCAGCACACATCCAGCCTGGCCGACCCGCACCGGTTCGCAGACGGCCGCGTAGCCTGCCGGCAACTGGAGGACGACCGCGTGCTCCCGCAGGGAGCCCTCCTCGGAGACACTCCAGTAGCAGGCGTGCCAGTTCTCCACCGGATACCGACCGGGCAGGTTATTGAGCACCCGGGCGTTGGCCGGTGCCCGGCTGGGGCGAAATGCGTTTCCACCTCGCGGCGTCATCGGCCCTCCAACTCCATTATAGCATAGCCAGAGGAGAGGACAACCTGCAATATCACACAAAGACATAAAAATATAAGGTACATCATGTGCAACTTCAACTGATGGATTGGTGACAAGCCACTTCTGATCCCTCCTCATCCCCCCAGCCCCCTTCTCCTTCCCGAAACGGGGAGGAGAAGGGGGAGAAAAGGAGGGGTTTGAGGCGGGCGGCGAAGCCGCCCGCCTCAAACCCCTCTCAATTCCCCCCTCTCCGCGCCGCGAAGCGGCAGCGGGGAGGGGGGCAGGGGGAAGGAGCAATTCGATAGCAAGCCCCAAAGGGCTCTAGAAAATCAAGTTGCACATGGCGTAAGGTTTTTTTCTTTGTGCCTTTTTCCGACGCGAAGGGAGCAGAATGCTAAGCGAAGAGGAGCGGGAACGTTTTGCACGGCAACTGGTTCTGGAAGGAGTCGGAGAAACCGGGCAGGAGCGCCTGAAGGCGGCGCGGGTGCTGGTTGTGGGCGCGGGTGGACTGGGCTCGGCCGCCGCTTTCTACCTGACCGCTGCTGGTATCGGTACCCTGGGCATTGTGGATTACGACACGGTCTCCCTTTCCAACCTCAACCGGCAAATCCTCCACACCACCGCCGAACTGGGCCAGCCCAAGACGGAATCGGCCGCGCGGCGACTGAAGGCCCTGAACCCGGCCCTGAATGTGATTACCTATCCAGAGGCATTAACACCCCAGCGGGCCGCTGAACTGGCGGCGGCCTACGATCTGGTGGTGGAATGCTCGGACAACTTTGAGACCAAATTCCTGGTCAATGATGCCTGTGTGAAATCTGGGACACCCCTGGTCTGGGCGTCGGTACTGGCATGGGAGGGGCAGATGTCGGTGGTGATGCCGGGGCAGGGGCCGTGCTACCGATGCCTCTTTCCACCCTCCATCTGTCTGGAGAAAGTGCCCACGGCCCGGGAGGTCGGCATTTTGGGGGGTGTCGCCGGAACCTTCGGCGCGCTGGAGGCGGTGGAGGCGGTCAAAGTTATCCTGGGCATCGGCTGTCCGCTGGTTGGCCGACTTCTGGTGTGGGACGGCTTGAGGGGCACTTTTGATGAAGTGGTTTTCGCCCCTCAACCCGGCTGCCCCGTATGCGGGGGAAATGTCGCTCCCTAAATGAGAAATGTGCATCCCACTTGCATTTAATTGAATTGCATGATAATCTATGGATAAGAGAAGTTTTTATAATTACTGCGCTCCTGCCACCCGATGGCCGCGCAGGAGTGCCCGGCCTCTGTTAAGGAGGGGATCATGCTCAACAAACTGCTGAACCTCTACAATACCCGCCGAACGACCCTCGCCTTTGCCGTTGGCGCCATTCTTGGCCTGCTGGTGGGTCTTTTCTTCGCCTGGGTCATCTGGCCCACGTCCTACTATAACGCCACGCCAGCCATGCTCCGCCAGGACTTCCGGGACGATTATCTGGCGTGGGTGGCCCGGGAGTATGCCCAGAACCGGAACCTGCCGCAGGCCCAGACCCGGCTGGGCCTGGCGTACTGGAAGAAAGACCCCGTCGCCGTGCTGGAAGACCTGGCGCAACGGCGCGGCGGCGCGGACGGGGAGAATCTGAAGGCACTGGCCCAGGCCCTGAAAGAGGCGCCACCCCCCACACCCTCCGGACCCACGGCCCTGCAGCGAGCACGTCCCCTCTTCCAGATTTGCGGCATCGGGCTTTTGGCGGCCGCACTGGCGGCCCTGCTGTACTTCGCCCTCTCCCGCCTCCGCCGCCCCCGGGCCCGTCCCGTCTCCGAGCGGGCCGCCGCCTACCGGCAGGTGGAGCCCACCCGCTGGGAGGAGGAGGCCCCTCCGGCCCTCCAGTTCCACACCACCTATATCCTGGGCGACGACCACTACGACCCCTCGTTCAGCATTGAGCGGGGCGCGGATTTCCTGGGGGAGTGTGGGGTGGGCATCTCCGAGGCCATCGGCGTGGGGGACCCGAAGAAAGTGACCGCGCTGGAAGTGTGGATGTTTGATAAAAGCGACATCCGCACGGTGACCAAGGTACTGGCCAGCGGGTTTGCCTACCAAGACCCGGCGTTGCGGGCCAAACTGGCGGCGAAAGGGGAAATTGTCCTGGCTGAGCCGGGTGCCGAGGTTATCCTGGAAACGACGACCCTGGTCCTGCGAGCGCGGGTGGTCAATATGGAATACGGAGTCGGGCAACTCCCCCCAAAGAGTTTCTTCCAGCGCATCTCCCTGGAACTGGGCGTCTGGTTCAAGGAAGGGGGAGAGGGGAGTCCTCTGACTGGCGAATTTGCCTTCCCGCCGACATTGTGAACGTGAAGACGTGAAACGTGAGACGTGAAGACGTGAAAGCGGAAAGAACGTGCCCGGCGCTTTCCCAGGTGCCGGGCACGTCTGCTTATGTCTGAATGTGACCGATCGCAATCAGCCGCAAACGGTCAGTGGCCCCCCATCCACCAACGCAACCAGCGATAAACGATATGCGATTCGCGATAAGCGATACGCGATAAGCGATATGCGATAAGCGATATGCGATATGCGATATGCGATTCGCGATATGCGATACGCGATATGCGATACGCGATAAGCGATATGCGATAAGCGATATGCGATAAGCGATATGCGATATGCGATATGCGATTCGCAATACGCGCTCTCCGCCTCTTCTTCCGCCTCCTCTATGGCCCCTTCGCCTGGGCCTACGACGCCGTCGCCTGGGCCGTCTCTCGGGGGAAGTGGACGGCATGGGGTGCGGCGGTCCTTCCCCTCATCCCCGGCGGGCCGGTGCTGGAACTGGCCCACGGGCCGGGTCGCCTGCTCCTGAACATGGCCCGCCGGGGGCTTCGGCCGGTGGGCCTGGACCTCTCCCCGCAAATGGGCGCTCTGGCCCGCCGTCGTCTCCGCCGGGCCGGATTCCCACCCCGACTGGTGCGGGCCCGGGCCCAGCGCCTCCCTTTCCCCGACGGCGCGTTTCGGGCCATCGTCGCCACCTTCCCCACGGAGTTCATCCTGGACCCCGCCACCGCGCGGGAGGCGGCGCGGGTGCTGGCCCCGGATGGGACGGTCATTGTCGTCCCCGTCGCCATCCCCGGCGGGCAGGACCCCATTGCCCGTGCCCTGCGCCTCCTCTACCGCATCACCGGGCAGGACCGGTTTCCCCCCGAAGACCCCTTCTCATCCTGGCGGGACGCGGGCTTCTCCCTCCACAGTGAATGGCAACAGGTAGGCCCCGACACCGTCCTGCTCCTCCGGGCCACCCGCCCCTGATTCACTTTTCACGTTTCACTTTTCACGTTTCACGCCATCATCTCCCCCACCTCCCGCAACGTCCGCACCACTTCCTTCGGCAGCGTCGGGGGCTTCTTCCCCACCGCGTAGCACCCCCAGATGAGTTGTGCCGTCCGCTCCACCACCTCCAGAATGTTGCAGGCCCGTCGCAAACTCGTCGCCGCCACCACTACCCCGTGGTTCTGGAGCAGGCAGACGGGGGTGCGGCCCATCGCCTTCACCACCGCCTCCGCCAGTTCCTTCGTCCCCGGCATAATGAATGGAACGACCGGGACCTCCCGGAAGAAAGCGGCCTCCGTGGTGATGGGCAGGAACGAGAGCCCGCTCAGGGCCAGAATCGTCGCGTAGGGCGCGTGGGCGTGGACCACCGCCTGCACCTCCGGGCGCGCCCGGTAAATGGCCGTGTGCATCGGCCACTCCGACGACGGCGCCGGGACGCCCTCGTCCAGCACGTTCCCCGCCAGGTCTATGCGCACCATCAGTTCGGGCCGCAGGTCACCCTTGTAGAGTTGACTGGGGGTGATCCAGCACTCCTCCCGCTCCTCCACCCGCACGCTCACGTTCCCGCCGGTGGCGGTGATGAGCCCCAACTGGTAGAGTTCGTTGATCGCCCGGACCATCTCCGCGCGCGGGTCTTCCGGGGTGCGCAGGCTAACAGCCTGCGCTACACCGGCACGGTCTTGAGGGGGGCGCAGGCTGTCGGCCTGCGCCACGCCGGCCTCCTCCCGCGCCGCGCTGTAGAGGCGAATCAGGTCCCCCTGGACGCGCTGGACTCCCATCGCGGTCCGGACATCCCCGCTGAAGGAGAGTTTCCCGCTCATCGCCGCCTTCTGCCCGCTGAGGCGGCCGGTGAGGATTCCGTCCAGCACCTCCGCCGTGGCCTTCATCCGGACCTCGGCGGGGGTCGGCGGCGCACCCAGCCCGGCGACCACCTCCCCGTCCTGGAAGCCGATGTAGAACTCCAGCCCCAGGTCGGTCATCGTGTAGTGGGTCATCACCCGTCGCCGGGCGGCGAACTCCCGCAGCGCCGGGTCGGCGACGGCCTTCTCGCAGAACCGACGCACAATCTCCTCAACGGTGTTGCGTATGGCGTGTTCCGTTTCCATACCCCTCTGCTCCTCTGCTCCTCTGCTCCTCTGCTCCCCTGCTCCCCTGCTCCTCTGCTCCTCTGCTCCCTGTTCCCTGCTCCCTGCGACCTGCAAATCGCTGACCGCCGGACCGGGCCGTCCCTCCAGACTCTCCAGGACGCGCGCGTCGGCACTCCGGCGCGGGCCCGTCCATGAGAACCCGTCCAGAGTCTGAGGGTTCAGGATGTGGCGCGGCCGCTCCCCGGTCAGCATCCGCCGCAGGTCCTCCACGACGATGTTGCCCTGGTGCGCGGCCACCTCGGCGGTGTTCCCCCCGATGTGGGGCGTGGCGATGACGTTGGGCAACCCCAGCAGCGGGTGGTCCGACGCGGGCGGCTCCACGGAGAAGACGTCCAGCGCGGCCCCGGCTAGGTACCCGTTCCGCAGCGCCTCTACCAGCGCCTCCTCGTCCACCAGCGCGGCGCGGGCCGTGTTGATCAGGAAGGCCCCCCGCTTCATCCGGGCCAGCGCCTCCCGGCCGATGAGCCCGCGCGTCTCCTCGGTGACCGGCGCGTGGAGACTCACGAAGTCGCTCTGGACCAGCAGTTCGTCCAGGGAGACGGACTCCGCGTCGTAGCGCGCGGCGTCCTCCGGGCGGATGTACGGGTCATAGACCAGCAGGCGGACGCCGAAGGGGGCCAGCCGTCGGGCGACTTCCCGCCCAACGGCGCCCAGTCCGACCAGGCCCACCGTCTTCCCCCAGAGTTCCCGGCCCAGGAAGGCCTCGTACGCCTGGCCCATCCGGGCCATGTCCCCTGCCTCCCCGCCCGGCTGACGGAGAAACCCGTCCGCCGGGATCAGTTTCCGCGCCAGCGCCAGCATAAAGGCCACCGTCAGGTCGGCGACGGCGTCGGCGTTGCGGCCCGGCGCGTTGAGAACGGGAATCCCCAGCGCGGTGCAGGCCTCCACGTCCACGTTCACCGCCAGCCCCCGGCAGGAGACGACGACCCGCAGGTCCGGTAACTGCCGCAGCGCCTCCAGGTCCACCATATCCACCTCGGTGATGAAGACGTGGACCCCCTGCAGGGCCTCCACCAGGTCGTCCCCGGTGAGCACCTGGAGCGTCTCCCGGTAGTTGGCGTAGGAGACGTCCCCCAGACGTCGGAGTTCCGCCAGACTGGCCTCGTCCATCTGTGCAGTGACCAGAATCCGGGGGCGGAAGGAAGGGACGGCTGGCCGGACGGCCCGCGCGGCCATAGATTCCAGCACCCGCCCGGCGGCCCGGTCGTGGGCCTCCGCCTGGGCCGCGCGCACTTCCCGCCACTCGGCGTAGAGGGCCTGGTAGGTCCGGGTGGCCTCCTCATCGGGCTCCACGGTGCGGACGCGCCCCAGCCGCGCCGCGCCCTCCGCCAGGTCGGCGAAGAGCCCGGCGCCCACTCCGGCACAAATGGCCGCGCCCAGGGCCGTCCCCTCCGGGATCTCAGAGACCCGGACGGGCCGGCCCAGGACGTCGGCGACCAGTTGGGCCCAGAAGGGGCTGCGGGTCAGGCCGCCGGTCATCATGTAGCGCAGGCTGTCAGCCTGCCGCAGGCTGACAGCCTGCGCCACGACCGCCGCGACCTGTTCTATGTTGGCCCGCAGGACGAAGGCCAGCCCTTCCAGGACGGCCCGGCAGAGGTCGGCCCGGCGGGCCGGGCCGTCGCCGCTCAGGAAGGGGGAAAGGGTGACGCTCCCGAGGGGCAAACTCAGCGCGCGGGCGTTGAAGACCTGCCCGCCGAAAGTGGAGAGGACGCCACCGGCGCCGGGCCGGGCCTGGGCCGCCTCCGCGACCAGGCGGGCCGCCGGCCGGGGCGATTCCGGGAAGAGCAGGCCCGCCAGCCAGTCCAGCGCGTCCCCCAGCGGCCCCCCGTTGCTCTCCACGACCCACCGGTCCGGCAGGACGTGCAGGCCGGTCCAGAGGCGGGCCTCCGGGTCCATCACGGGCCGGTCGGCGACGCTCTGGACGGGCCCCGTCGTCCCGGCGACGATGCCCACGTCGCCGGGGGCCAGCGCGCCCAGGGCCAGCAGCGCGCATTGGGTGTCCGCCCCGCCCACGGCGACGGGGACCCCCGGCGGGAGCCCCAGGTCGGCGGCGGCGGGCTCCGTCAGCGGGCCCAGATACTGGCCCGACGGCCGCAGGGGCGGGAGGAGCGCCGGGGAGAGGCCCCGACCGGTCAGCCAGTCCGTTATCCACTCCCGCCGGACCACGTCCAGGAGCATGCTCTCCCCGGCCTGGGAGAAGTCGGTGGCCAGGGCGCCGCAGAGGCGGAAGGCGACCCAGTCGCTGAGGGAGAGCGCCACCGCCCCCTCCAGCCACTCCGGGTGGCGCGCGGCCAGCCAGGCCAGGCGGGGGGCGGTGAAAATGGGGGAGGGCCAGCGGCCGGTGCGGGCGGCCAGCGTGTCTCCCTCCCGGGCGGCCATCTCCATCCCCTCGGCCGCGGCGCGGGCGTCCTTATTCGGGATGGCGAGGAGGACCCTCCCCTCCCGCACCAGCACCAGGCTGTGGCGCATAGACGCGGCGGCGATGCCGGCCACGTCCGTCGGCGCGGCGCCGGACCGCCCCAGCGCCTCCCGGACGGCCTCCGCCAGCAGGCTCCAGTTGCGGTCGGCGTCAAAGTCGTATCCCCAGCCGTCGGGCGCGGGGGAATGCTCCCACCGCCGGACGGCGACCGTCGTCCGTCCGCTCTCCACGTCCACCAGCAGCGCGCGGACGGAACCGCTGCCGGCATCCAGACCGAGCAGGTATGGGGGCATCGTTTTTCTCCTTTTTAATAAAAACCACGAGGACACAAAGGGAAACGAAGATGCGAAGGTGGAATATGAACATCATACCATTATCGGATAAATTGGCAAGAGATGGGGGGGCAAGAGTGGGTTTGGGGGCGGCGGCGAAGCCACCGCCCCCAAACCCACTTTCTTCCCCCCTTTTCTCCCCGCTGCGGGGAGAGAAGGGGGGCCAGGGGGGATGAGAGGGGTCAATGGGAAGCCGCTTTGTCCGACGGTTCACCGTCGGGCTCAATCTGCAAAACCCCCTCTGGGGGCTAACCATAGCCCGAAGGGCTTCGTATGGTGAGCCCGGACGTTTACGTCCGGGCGACCTGGCCGAAACACACACAAGGTGGTTGTGTCCGAACTAATTTTTTTAAAGTTCATCAGCGTCGGGCGAAAGGCGGGCGAGGGCGGAGCGAAACCCCCGCAGTGGGGTTGCCCGACAATCTGCGATACGCCCCGGGCGACTCCAATCTTGACAAACCCTCTATCTGGGCATACAATTGTTATGGGGGGTGACAGATGTTCCTGGAAGAATTGCTTCGGTCGGACTTTGGGAGCGCCGTCGGGAATCTGGCCCGCCCTTTCCGGGAACAGTGGGGACTGCCGGAGGTCCGCCAGTTGGGGCTGGTGGTGCCGGACGTGGAAAACGCGGCCGATGCGCTGGCAAAGCAGAACATCGGCCCGTTTTTCATTGCCGTGGGGGCGCCCCGGCTCTGGCGGGAGCGCGGCCAGGAACGACGGGTGCGCGGGAAGATGGCCCTGGCCCGCTACGGGGGCGTGGAACTGGAACTGCTGGAGCCCCTGGAGGGCTCCGACTTCTACACCCCCAGCGTGGACCCCGAAGGGCGACCCGTCCTCCATCACATCGGCTTCTTCGTGGAGGACGTGGACGGTTGGGCGGACCATCTGGACCGGGCGGGATACCCCGTCTGGGTGCGGGGGCGGCTGGGCCTGGGGCCGCTGCGGACCGACTTCGCCTACATGGATACTGTCGGGGACGCCGGGGTCATTATGGAATTCATCCGCTGGCGGATTTTCGGTGTCCGCTTTGTCCCCCCGGGCTCCGTCCTGAAGGCCATCGGCGGTTTGGAGAGACGGCTGGGGTTCCGGCTGAGGGCGTAGAACACGCAACGGAATACGCAAGCAGCCATTCAGGTCCGAAGTTTGGCTTTTTGAGAAAGGGGGCGGAAAAGGATATTTGGAAGCCGCTTTCGGCGGGCCGACGGGAATAAAAATAATATATTTTTTCATTGCGGCGGCGAAGCCGCCGCAATGAAAAAATATATTTCCTTCATCCCCGCGGGCGAAAAGGCCGAACCTGAGTTTTAGGGCCGCAGGCCCTTGGTCGGCTTTCGCCGACCTTTCTGGTGATGCACACTGAGGAGTCTCGGTGGAGGCCGACACCCGGCACGAAGTGCTCAGAGAGGACGATCTCAATCGCCCTGCAATACGGATATGGAATACAAAGACTACTACAAAATCTTGGGCGTTGACCGCAACGCCAGCCAGGACGAAATCAAGAAGGCCTACCGCAAACTGGCCCGCCAGTACCACCCGGACGTGAATCCGGGGGATAAGGCCGCCGAGGAGCGGTTCAAGGAGATCAACGAGGCCTACGAGGTCCTCTCCGATCCCGAGAAGCGCCGTCGCTACGACCAGTTCGGCACCGATTGGAGCCGCTGGCAGGCGCGTGGCGGCCCCGGCGGCTTTGAGGACTTCGCCCGCCAGTGGTTCGGGCAGGCCGGGCCGCAGGTCCAGTACGTGGACCTGGACGAACTCTTCGGGCAGGCGGGCGGCCTGGGGGACCTCTTTGAGTTTCTCTTCGGCGCCCCGCGCGCCCGGCCGCGCGCTGGCACCCGCCGGACCGCTACTATGAAGGGGCAGGACGTGGAGATGCCGGTGGAGATCACCCTGGAGGAGGCCTTCCACGGCACCACTCGCCAGGTGGAGCGGGCCGACGGCCGCGTCGTCACGATCAAAATCCCGCCCGGGGCCCACACCGGCTCCCGCATCCGCTTCGCCGGGCTGGGCCAGCCGGGCCTCATGGGCGGCCCCCCGGGCGACCTCTACCTGAAGGTCACTGTCCAGCCTCACCCCGTCTTCCGGGTGGAGGGGAGCGACCTCTGGCGGGACCTCCCCGTGGACCTCTACACCGCCGTCCTGGGGGGCGAGGTGCTGGTGGAGACGCTGGACGGGACGGTGGCGCTGAAGATTCCGCCCGGCACCAGCAGCGGGACCAGGTTCCGCCTGCGCGGGAAAGGGATGCCCCGACCCGGAAACGCTGAGCGCCGGGGCGACCTCTACGTCGTCGTCCAGGTCCAGGTCCCCCAGCGGCTGAGCCCGCGGGAGCGGGAACTCTTTGAGGAACTGGCCCGCTTGCATCGGGCCTCGCGGTCATGATTCACCGCAGAGGGCGCCGACAAACGGGACACGGATGGGCACGGATGGTACGGGTGTTCACGGATTTTTATCCCTTCGGGCAGAGCCCCCTGGGCGAAGCCGTGCCAATCCGTGGAATCCGTGTGCATCCGTGTACTATTTTCAAACTGTCCGGTGTCCGGTAAAAGAGGCGATGGCGGAGAGAGCCCGGCCGGGATGGTGGGGGATGACCCTGTAACACCAGCCGTCGGGCCTGTACAGGCTGACAGCCTGCGCTACCGTAGCGTCGGCCGTCGGGCCGGTACAGGCTAACTGCTGGATGGTTGGGGTAAGCCCCTGTGGGAGGAAGGACAATGCACGAAGTCTTGACCATCTCTCTATTTCCGAGTCTATTCACCAAACCTTCACATTGTCTTCGCCCCATCTTCACAATCCTGTGGTAATGTTACCGGCGACATTGCTGTGGAAGCGTCTCCTTCTGCAAATACAGGCCAATAGGTGAAAATATGCGCCCTGCAACATGCGTACGGGCGAGGCATGCCTCGCCCCTAATCCGCTCCCTGCGCCTCTGGCTGGGGCTTGGCGTCCTGCTGCTGGCCGCGCTGGCCTGCTCGTTCCCCCTGCCCACGCTGCCCCCCGGAACCCCCGGTTCGGAGACCGTCGCGCCGGCCTCCCCGCGGGTGCAGGTGGTCGTCGCCACGCCGACTCCGCTGCCGGACTCCCTGGTCGCCGAAGCAACCGCCGAAGACCTCCTGCTGGTCAACCTCTACGCGCGGGTCAACCCCGGCGTCGTCAACATAGACGTCGCCGCCGGAGCGGGGGATGAGGCCAGCGTCTTCGGCAGCGGCTCCGGCTTCCTCATTGACACCGAAGGCCACATCGTCACCAACAACCACGTCGTGGAGGGGGCCGACACCATCTGGGTCACCTTCAGCGATGGGAGCCTGCGGGAGGCGGAGGTGCTGGGCACCGACCCCTTCTCCGACCTGGCGGTCCTCCTGGTGCGGGACCTCCCGCCTGGCGCGGTGCCGCTGGAACTGGGGGACTCGGATACCCTCCAGGTCGGACAGCGGGTGATTGCCATCGGCAACCCCTTCGGCCTTCAGGGGACGATGACGGTGGGGGTCATCAGCGCGCTGGGCCGGGTCCTGCCCACGGTCACCACGGCGACCGGCGGCTCCTTCTCCAACCCCGAAATCATCCAGACCGACGCGGCCATCAACCCCGGCAACTCCGGCGGGCCCCTCCTGGATTCGGCAGGACGGGTGATCGGGGTCAATACCGCCATCCGCACCACCACCGGGGGCAACATGGGCGTCGGCTTCGCCGTGCCCGTGAACACCGTCAAGCGCATCGTCCCCCGCCTCATCTCCGAGGGGACGTACCATTACCCCTACCTGGGCATCACCGCCGACAACCGCTTCACCCTGGCCCAACTGGCTCACGAACTGGACCTCCCGGTCACCCAGGGCGTCCTGGTCTCGGCGGTGGAGCCCGGGGGGCCGGCGGACCGGGCCGGCATCCGCGGCGGAACCCGCAGCGAGCGGGTGCTGGGGACGACAGTTGTGGTCGGCGGCGACATCATCATCGCCATTGACGGCCATCCCATAGAAAACTTCAACGAACTCATCGCCTATCTGGTCCGGGAGACGGAAGTGGGGCAGGTGGTGACGGTGACCCTCGTGCGGGACGGGAAGCAGATGGACATCTCCGTCCGATTAGGGGAGCGCCCTCGTTAAAGAAGATACAATCACAGAATCAGCGAAATCGCTGATTCTGCGATTCCCAAATTCTTTCCGGAGGAATTCCGATGATAGACGAAACCGAACTGCGAAGTCTGGCCCAGTTCCAGGCCGAAACGCCCATTCTGAGCGTGTATCTGGACGTGGACCCGACGCGGCATACCAGTGAGGAGTACCTGCTCTCGCTGCGGAACATGCTGAAGCAGGCGGAGGGTCAGGCGGCCCCGGAGGACATCCAGGCCGTCCAACGGTACTTTGAGCATGAGTACGACTGGTCGGGCCGGGGGGTGGCAGTCTTCTCCGGCGCGGCGGCGGATTTCTGGCGCGTCTACGTTCTGCCCCTGCCGGTGGCCTCCGGGGTGACCGTCGCCCGTCGGCCGTACATCTCCCCCCTGGCCGCCCTCCTGGATACCTACGAGCGCTACGCGGTGGCAGTGGTCAACCGGGAAGGTGTCCGCGTCCTGCTCTTCCACCTGGGGGAACCGGTCCACGAGGAGGTCTTTGAGGGAGAGGAGGTCAAAAAACTGAAGCGGGGGCGGGGCTCCTCCGGCGGGGCGGAGCGCCGGGGCGGTGCCCCGTCCGGCAGCCGCCACATGGAAGAGGTGGCAATGCGCAACCTCCGCCAGGCGGTGCGGGTGGTGGAGCAGTTCTGGCGCCAGCACACCCCCCGGCGGCTCATCCTGGCAGGGACCGAACCGACTGTCTCCCAGTTCCGGGACCTGTTGCCCAAAGCGTTACAGGAAGTGGTGGTCGGTACTATGAGCGGGAGTCCGGCCGATAGCGAGCGCACGCTGCGGGAGCGCTCCCTCCAGATTCTCCGCCGGGTGGAGGAAGAGCGGGAGGCCACGATGGTGGAGGCCGTGGTCACGGCGGCCGCGAAGGGGAAGGGTGGCGTGGTGGGGCTGGACGAGACGCTCAGCGCGGCCCACGAGGGGCGCATCCGCACCCTGGTCGTCCTGCGGGACTTCCACGCCCCGGGCTATCGCTGCACGTCCTGCGACTATCTGACAGCGCAGAATCCCGGCGCCTGCCCCTTCTGCGGCGGCACCTTCGCCGAAATCCCCGACGCCGCCGAGGCGGTGGTCACCAAAGTGGTGGAGGACGGGGGGGAGATAGAGGTGGTGGACCATCATCCGCTACTGGAGCGGGTCGGCATCGGAGCGCTGCTGCGGTATTAACGGATGCAGGCTGTTTCCGACATCCGCCGGGGGCACAGATGAGACTGTGCCCCCGGTTTTTATAAGGGTAACGGTCTTGGGTGGTGGCAAAGCCATTGTCTTATTTTGCATACACCGCCATTTGTGGTAAACTATTTCTGGCGGCCGATACACTTCGCTCCCCCGTCTTCTTTCCACCCCCAACAGGAATCGGTCCCCCCAGGTCCATGCACGGTATGCTTCATCCCCGGAGATGGAATCACCAACTATTGCCTCTCTGATGAATGAAAGCCTCACTCTGGAGCGGGTCGGGGACATCGCAGCAGCATTCCACAAGGCGAGTGAGGCTTTGGAAAAGGCCAGGCGCCTGGATGAGCCGGACGTCGTCGCCCAGGCTTTGGTCTGTCTGGCCAGGGTGCGCTTTCGCCTGGGTCAGTACCAGGAGGCAAAGGAACTGGCCGGGGAAGCCCTGGCCCTGACTCCCCCGAATGCAGCCGCACACATTGAGGCTCTATTGAGGCTGGGAGCGTGTAGCGCGGAGACCGATTCTCTGACCGATGCTGAAGATTATTACTGGCGTGCCATCAACCTGGCCAGAGAATCTGGCTATTCCCTGCTACGCTTTCGTGCTCTCCACAATCTCGCCGCCGGTGTCTATATGCCGCGCGGCCAGTTTGACCTGGCGCTGGCTGCCGATGAAGAGGCCTGCCGCATCGCCAGCGAACAGGGTCTTTCGGAGTGGCTTGTCCACCCACTGACTCTCATCACCTGGGTATGCTTGCTGACGGGTCGGCAACAACAGGCCCGCGCGACCCTGGACGCACTGGAGCACCAGGCCCCGCCGGGTTCAGCGCATCAGGGCTACGCCATCTGCCTGGCAGGCCATCTGGCCCTGGATGAAGGCGACGGAGACAGAGCATATGCTCTCTACACTCAGGCGCGCGCCATCGCCGAGGCCACTGGCGAGCCCTGGATCAACATCATGCTGCGCATCGGCATGAGTCGCTATCATCGGATAGCAGGCAATGGTTCCGCCGCTCTTGCCTGGGCTGACGATGCACTGGGCTTTGCGGCGCGCGTAGGATACCATCATGTGCAAGGCGACGCGTTCATTGAGCGCGCCCGTGCCTTCTGGCTGTGTGGCGACCTGACCGCCGCCGAAACCGACCTGTGCGCCGCGATTGACCTCCTCACGCCTCTCGGCGCGGCCTTTGACCTGGCTCGCGCATGGCTGTTGCTCGCCGCCCTGCGCTTTACCCGCCGCGCCCCCCCGTCTGAACTCCACGCCGCGTGGCAGGAAGCGGTCTCGCGCATCGTCAGCGGCGGTTATGCCTTCCTGCTGGAGCAGGAACGGGCGCTGGCCTTCCCCCTCCTGGCCTCGCTGCTGGGTAGCGATGACCCCAACGTGGTGGCCATCTCCAGGACGCTCCTGGGCCACCTGGCGCGCGTCCCCCCACCACCCCTGCACGTGCAGACCCTGGGCCGGTTTGAGGTCCGGCAGGGCAAACGCCCCGTAGAGATGGCCGTGTTCCGGCAGCGGCGTGCGGGTGAACTGCTGGCCCTCCTGCTGATCGCCCCGCGCCGTACCCTCTCCTCCGAACAGATCGCCGAGGCACTCTACCCCGAGAGACCCCCAGGTTCTGCCCGAGCGTCTTTCCACCACACCACCTCCGCCCTGCGTCGGGCTCTGGAGCCGGACCTCCCCGAAAAGTTCCCCTCCCGCTACCTGGAGGTGGAGGAAGGACGGGTTACCCTCCACCTGCCCCCCGGTTCGTGGGTGGACGTAGAAGTCTTTGAAACCCATTGCCAGCGGGGAGAGTGGGAGGAGGCCCTCTCCCTCTACGGCGGCGAGTTTCTCCCCGAATACCGCTACGCCGATTGGACGGTCGCTCCCCGCGAGCGGCTGGCCCTTCTCTACCAGCGGGCCCTGCTGGAGGTCGCCCGGGCCCGGCTGGCGGCGGGCCGGTTCGGCGGAGCGCTGGAGGCCTGCTGGCGCCTCCTGTCCCTGGAGCCCTGGCACGAGGAGGCGGTACTGCTGGGCATGCGTGCCTGCGTGGCGCTGAACGACCTCTCCGGCGCCCGTCGGCTCTACCTGGCGCTGGAAAAAGCGCTGCGGGAAGATTTGGGGACCGCCCCCCAGAGAGAACTCCAGGACTTTTACCGCTCCCTGACACCCCCGGCGACCCCCAAAAACCCGCACGGGTGAACCCTCAATTCCTCTATCCCCACGGCCGGTAACTACAGCGCTGACTGAAGTCACCCTTCCTGGGCCTGCGGCCGATGGTCGGCCTTCGCCGACCTCACCCCACCCCTGGCGGCTGCGCCGCCGGGGGTGGGGTGAGGGCAGGCCGACAACCGGCACGAAGTGCCCAGGGAGGACGATTTCAATCGGCTGAACAGTTACCGCGGGCGAATATCTCCCTATCTATCAGTTCCCTGTCAGTCCCTCCTGGTACAATACAGGCAGATGAGAAGGTGACAGTCACCGGAAAGGTGACTGTCACCTCATCCTACCTCATCCCAGGAGGCCCCTTGCGCGTCATCCGCACCTTCATCCTGCGCCTGCTGGTCAATTCGGCCGAGCCGGAGGCGCTGCGCGGCGACCTGCGCCCCGTGCCGGAAGGGGAAGCGCAGACCTTCCCGGACGAGCAGGCTCTGCTGGCCCTGCTGCACCGGCTGACAGGCGAGACAGCAGAGCCCTCCGCTACGGGTACAGACGAAACATCCTCTGAGCATCGCTTTCCTGCAGGAGGAGAGACATGAAAACAAGAAGACGTTTTGGTCTTTTGGTTGTTCTGCTCGGCCTGGCGCTGGCCTTGCCGCCGCATTTCACCCCGGCGAACGCAGGCCCTGCCCCCGCCGCCGGCACCCGCATCGTCTACACCGGCAGCGACGGCGACGACACGCAGACCACCCTGGGCACCCCCGACGCCGACATCATCCTGCACTACGGCCGGGCCGGCAACGATACGCTGTACATTACCGGCCAAGCCCACAACGACGGGCTGGAGCAGGACGGCGGGGGCGGGCAGGATAACCTGTCCATTATCGGAGGGGATGGAGACGACCAGATTTCTCAGTGGGGCGGCAATGGAGACGACGCTCAAACTGTTATGGGCGGTGATGGCGACGATTGGGTTTACCAGGGTGGCGGCCCGGGTGGGGACACTATGTTTCTATCGGGTGGTTTTGGTAACGACTACCTCTACCAGGCCGGCGGGACGGGGGATGACAGTCTGAGGGTGGACGCAGGGGACGGCAACGACCAGGTGCGCATGAACGGAGAAAGCGGAAACGATGCCATCACCTATTCGATGAGCGCTGGGAATGACCAGGTCTTCATAGACGGCGGGACGGGCTCCGATACGGTGACCATCAATGCGGGCCTTCATCACTTGACCGTGCTGGACGCCCAGGGTTTGGTGCTATATCAGCGGGGCACAGGCGGCACCGTCATCACCGTGCGCAATGCGGAGTGCCTTCAGGTCCTCAGTCAGTACGGAGAGGTGCTGTATGAGAAAGGGTGTACCTATTGGAACCCCTCCTTCGGCGGCGCGGGCTACGGCTCGCCCGGCCGCGTGGCGGTGGACGGGAGCGGGAATATCTACGTCGTCGGCACCAGCAGTGCCGCCTGGGGGCAGAACCCGGTGCGCGCCTTCCAGGGCGGCAGCGATGCCTTCGTCGCCAGGGTGAACGCCGACGGTGCGCTGCAGTGGTACACCTTTCTCGGCGGCACGGAGCAGGATCGCGGCAACGACATCGCCATCAGCGGGGACGCCGTCTTCGTCGTCGGCAGCAGTTACGCCGCCTGGGGGCAGAACCCCCTGCGTCCCTACACCGCGCTGAACGACGCCTTTGTCGCCAAACTGAACGCGGCCAGCGGCGCGCTGCAGTGGCACACCTTCCTGGGCGGCGCGGGGGACGATGAGGGCAACGGCATTGCCCTTGACGGCGACGGCAACCTCTATCTGGCGGGCACGAGTGCGGCGGCCTGGGGCACGACCGTGCTGCGCCCCTTCGGCGGGTTGGAGGATGCCTTCGCGGCAAAGTTGAATGGGGACGGCGCGTTGCGGTGGAACACCTTTCTGGGCGGTGCGGGGATTGACGAGGGCGCAGATGTTGCCAGCGACGGCAGCGGGAACCTCTACGTGGTCGGTTCCAGCACTGACGGATGGAGCGAGGTTCCCGTGCGCGGCCACTCGGGCGGGTGGGATGCCTTCGCGGTGGAGTTGAATGCGGACGGCGCGCTGCAGTGGCACACCTTCCTGGGTGGGGCGGGGGAGGACAGCGGCAATGCCGTCATCGCTGCGGCAGATGGGAGCAGCATCTATGCGGCGGGCAGCAGCACGGCCTCCTGGGGGGCGCCCCTGCGTGCGTACTCGGCCTGGGGGGATGGCTTTGCCGCCCGGTTGGACGGCGGCGGGGCGCTGCAGTGGCACACCTTCCTGGGGGGTGCCTGGAACGACGGGAGCGACGGCCTGGCGCTGGACGGGGAGGGCAACCTGTACGTCAAGGGGAGCGGCGATGCGGCCTGGGGCGACCCCGTGCGCGCCTACAACGCGGGTTACGACGCGCAGGTGGTCAAACTCACGCCGACCGGCGCGCTGCAGATGCTGGCGTTCGTCGGCGGGGAGGGGGACGATTTCGGCGACGGCATTGCGCTGGACCCCGGCGGCAACATCGTGCTGGCGGGCATGAGCGATGCTGTGTGGGGCGCGCCTGTGCAATCCTACGGCGATACGCCGCATGCCTTTGCGCTCAAGTTGAATGCGGGGGGTGCGTTGCAGTGGCACACTTTCTTCGGCGGAACGCCCTGGACGCTCTACCTGCCGCTGGTTGTCAGGTGATAGGCAGCAGGGCCACTCACGGTGTAGGACAAATTTGTCCACCATTTCAAAGGAAGGGAAAAATGAACGCTCAGAAAACCGATAAACAACGACAGGCCGGTTGGGCCCTGGCCGGGGCGCTGGCCGGCCTCGTGCTGCTGGCACTGGTCTTCCTGACAATGGGAGTCGGAGCGCCATCGGCCGCCTGCGCCGAAGGTCCGATTGTCCGCTACGTGGCCCCCACGGGGGCCGACAACGGTGATTGCATCAACCCGAACAGCCCCTGCCGGACCATCCAGTACGCGATAGATCAGGCCGGGTCAGGCGACGAAATTCGCATTGCTGCCGGCATCTACACCGACCTCCATGCCCGTCCCGCGCCGGCCGGCTATCCCAGACCTCCCGCCAGCGGCGTCATCACCCAGGTGGCCTACGTGAGCCGGACGGTGACCCTGCGCGGCGGCTACACCACCGCCAACTGGACCACACCCAACCCGGCAGCCAATCCCACCACGCTGGACGCCGGAGGAGGAGGCCGAGGACTGGTGGTGGCCGGTACCATCAGCCCCACCGTGGAGGGACTGCGCTTCACCGGCGGTAATGCGGCTGGGCTGGGCGGTGCGGGCAGTGCTTTCTGGTGGGTAGGCCTGCCTGACGCCGGTGGGGGTATTTATGTCACCAGCGCTACCCTCACCCTCAGCGGCTGCCAATTGTATGGCAACACCGCCTCCTATGGCGGAGGACTGCACCTCCGTATGAGCGAAAACACCATACTGAGCGGCAACACCTTCATCAGTAACACGGCTGTTGATGGCGACGGCGGCGGACTGCACCTCCATGCGAGCACGAATGTTACCATAACCGGCAATACTATTATCAGCAATACGGCCGCGAGCGATGGTGGGTTGAGTGTGTTGCAGAGTCGTACCGTCACCCTGAGCGGCAACCATATCGTCAGCAATACGGCCAGTCAGTGGGACAGCGGCGGGCTGGGTGTGTCGCAAAGTTACACGGTAACCCTGATCGGCAACACCATTTCCGGCAACGTGGCCAGTGGTGATGGCGGCGGGCTGCAAATGTCGCAGAGTTACACGATTACTCTGACCGACAACACGATCTCCGGTAACACAGCCGCTCGTGGCGGTGGGCTGTATATGATTCAATGCTATAACATCGCCCTGACTGGCAATCATATCGTCAGCAATACGGCCAGTCGGTGGGACGGCGGCGGGCTGGAAGTGTCGCCGGGTGACCCGGTCTCCCTGACCAGCAACACGATCTCCGGTAACACGGCCGCCGACGATGGCGGCGGGATATATCTTGGCAGCGATGCCACGCTGAACGGTGACCTCATCTCCGGCAACACGGCCGCCGACGATGGCGGCGGGATATATCTTGGCAGCGATGCCACGCTGAACGGTAACCTCATCTCCGGCAACACCGTCATCACTGGCGACGGTGGCGGGATATATCTTGATGGCGACTATACCACGCTGAACGGCAACACCATCACCGGCAACCTGGCTGGTCGGTGGGGCGGTGGGCTGGCACTGGATAGCGATTACATCGCACTGACCGGGAACACCATCGCCAGCAACACCGCCTCCTACGGCGGCGGGTTATGGGTACATGGGAGTCAGGGTACTGCGCTGGATAACAATGTGATCGCCGATAACTCCTGTTCTATGATGGGGGCCGGTCTCTATATGGACTTACGATCGCGTCTTCGCCTGCGCCATAACAGCATTGTCCATAACACAGGCGGCGACGGCAGCGGAGTCTGCCTGGCAGAGGGCACCGTGGTGATGACCAATACCATTCTCGTCGGTCACACAACAGGCATCACGGTTGCCGCCGGCTCCACCGCCAGATTGGAGGCCACCCTTTGGGGCAGCGACGCATGGGCCAACGGCGCGGATTGGGGCGGCAGCGGCAACATTTTCACCGGCACCGTCAACCTCTGGGGCGACCCAGGCTTTGTGAATCCCACAGCGGGCGATTACCATATCGGCCCGACCTCGGCGGCTCTGAATGCTGGAGTGAATGCCGGGGTGAAGACCGATATGGACGGCGACCCCAGACCCTATGGCTCTGGTTACGACATCGGCGCCGATGAGTACGCCAATGAGTACTTGCGACTCTACCTGCCGCTTGTCCTGAGGTGACTCAGGGCTGGTGCTGCGCCATCGCTGAGCGGACAGCGATAAGGTATTGCCGATGGTCGTGAGTTGCAAAACAAGTTTGTGCTCTCTCAACATTCAATCAGCGAGGTGAAAAATGAAAACACCCCCCCTTCTCTTGGCTTTGGTCATCCTGGCCCTTATCGCTGTCATTGCTGGTGCCCAGGGGCCCCAACGGTCGGAAGGGTTCCCGGCCCGCGCTGGCCTCCCGCCCGCTCCATCTGCGGGTGGGGATGAGATCGCGCCCCCCGCCCCGCCCGGACCGGCGGGCGCGCCCCCGGCGGCCACCGTCGCGCCCGCCGTCTCCCTGGGCCAGCCGGGGCTCTCCTTCCGCTATGGGCAGACCTTCGGCGTGGCCGAAGAGCCGTATCCGGCGGACGGTCAGCACCTGAACGGCCCCGCCGGCCTGTTCATGGACGCCAGCAACCGGCTCCACGTGACGGAGGTTGACGGGCATCGTCTGCTCCGGTTCACCGCTTCCGGGACAAACGACCTCATCCTCGGGCATGCCGGCCTGCCCTGGTACGACGGTGACTATCTCGCCGCGCCCAGGGATGCGGCGGTAGACGCGTCCGGGAACATCTGGGTCGTCTTCCATCCGACGGTCAAGAAGTTTGACCCATCGGGCAACCCCCTGCTCACCATCCCCGCCGTCAATCCCTGGGAGAGCGGCAATGACAATACCCACTTCAATGATTCCTGGAGCGTTGCCTTTGACGCGCCCGGGCGGCTCTTCGTTTCGGACGGTGGGAACCACCGCATCCAGGTCTACGACGTCTCCGGCGGTACTCCGGTCTACGTGCTCACCATCGGCGTGACCGGCCAGCCCCGCTCGGATAACACCGGGTTCAACGGGCCCACCCGGATCGCCTTTGACGGCAGCGGACGGCTCTATGTGATGGACTCTAACAACCATCGGGTCCAGCGCTGCACCAAAAACGCCGGCCCCCCGGAGACCTGGACATGCACCACCTTCTTCGGTGTGACGGGTGTGCCCGGCAACGACCTCTCCCACCTGGAGCACGCCCGGGGGATTGCCATTCGGGGCAGCGACCTCTTCATCGCCGACGGCGCGAATAACCGGGTCCTGAAATGCAACCTTTCCGGTACATGTACCCTCTTTGCCGGGGTGACCGACGAGCCGGGCACGGACAACGCCCACTTTATGTGGCCGGAGGACGTGGCGGTGGATTCGTCCGGCAACGTCTACGTCAGCGACCCGGTGGCCCATCGGGTCCAGAAGTTCAACAGCAGCGGCACCTATATCGGCACCGTCGGCGAGACGCTCGTGCCCTATGTGCCGGACGCTGTCCGCCTGAACAAACCCTGGGGCATCGCTGTGGCCCCCGACGGCAGCATCTATGTGACGGAGAACCGGGGCTTCCGGCTGGTCAAAATGAACGCGGCGGGGGTCCAGCAGTGGACGGTCGGGCAGGCCGGGGTGTACGGCAGCGACAACGCCCACTTCGGCGACTGGTGGGCCGGGATAGAGGGCAGCCCCGCCGTAGACGCGGCCGGGCGCATTTACGTGCCGGATACGGCCAACCACAGGGTCCAGATTTTCAGCGCCAGCGGCGCCTACTCCGCTACCTTCGGCAGCGGCCCCGGCACCGGCAACTACGAATTTTACTGTCCTGCCACGCTCGCCATCAGTCCAGTCAACGGCGACATCTTTGTGGTGGACCACTGCAACCACCGTGTTATGGTCTACAACAGCCATCGGGTCTACAAGACCCAGATCGGCGTGGCCGGTGAGCCTGGCAGTGACAACACTCACTTCAACCTGCCCTATGGCGTGGCGGTGGACGCCAGTGGCAACGTCTATGTGGCCGATACGGAGAACCACCGCGTCCAGAAATGCACCCCGAGCGGCGCCAACTATGCCTGCTCCTCCTTTGCCGGGGAGACCGGCGTCTTCGGCGACGACTTTGGGCATCTACACCCGCTGGAGGTTGCGGTGGACCGCGCCGGACGCCTCTATGTGTCCGATACGTGGAACAACCGCATCCAGGTCTTTGACGCTACCGGCGCCTATCTGACCACCGTTGGCGGAAGTTGGGACAGCACGAGCGGCGGATTGCGCGCTCCCTCCGGCATCACCGTGGACGGTGCGGGCAACCTCTACGTGGCCGACAGCGACAACCACCGCGTCCAGAAGTTCGCCCCCGGTTATCCCGGCTGGCAGCAGGCCAACATTAACGGCTTCGGCGACCGGCACACCGATGCGGTGAGCGCTCTGGAAGCTTCGGCGGCCAGATGTACGCCGGCACATGGCCGGGCGAAGGAAGCGTCGCCCGGGTCTGGCGCACTTCCGACGGACAGGCCTGGAGCCAGTTCCAGCCCAACTGGTCAGATTCCACTTTGGTGTTTGACGCTCAGGCCTTTGGCTCTTACCTCTACATCGGAACCTACAACGATACCGGCGGCGAAATCTGGCGCACGGACGGCAGTACCTGGACGCGGGTGGTCTCCGGCGGCTTCGGGGATACCAACAATGCCGCGATCAATGCCCTGGCCGTCTTCTCCAATGCCCTCTACGCAGCGACCAGCAACTGGACCAGCGGTGTTGAAGTCTGGCGGAGTACCAGCGGGAACGCCGGGAGTTGGGATCAGGTCAACGCCGACGGGTTCGGCCTCACGCCAGCGGCCGCTTCGCAGGACATCGTCATGGACGTGTACAACGGCTACCTGTACGTTGGCCTGGCCCGTCTGGCACCGACAACTACTGCCGAACTGTGGCGTACGAGCAACGGGACGACGTGGACGTCGGTGTTCACGAACGGCCTGGCACCCAACAACACTAGTGTTTCTGCCATCGCTGAATTCAAGGGCACCCTCTACATCAGCCTGCGGAACACGACCACGGGGGGCCAGGTCTGGCGGTCCACCAACGGGCTGAACTGGACCAACGTCTTCACCGGTGGGCTGGGAAATAGCCAGAACGGGCGGCCCTACGGTCTGATTCCCTTTGACGGCCACCTGTACGTGGTATTCAGCAACCTGGCGAATGGCGCCGAGGTCTGGCGTACGGCCGACGGGATGAACTGGCAGCAGGTCGCTTCAGGCGGTTGGGGGGACCGAAACAACGGTTTTGCTGACTACGGTGACAAGGGGGCAACGGTCTTCAACAACCGCCTCTATATGGGTACGATGAACCAGGCCAACGGCGGGGAGGTGTGGCGGTTGGCGTACACGGTCTACCTCCCCCTGGTCCTCCGAAACCGGTAGAGAATGAGGTGACGGTCACCTGGGAGGTGACCGTCACCTCACTCAGGAAGCACCTGGCGCGTCGTTCGCGCCTTCATCCTGCGCCTGCTGGTCAATTCATCCGAGCCGCAGGCCCTGCGCGGCGACCTGCGGCCCATGCCGGAAGGGGAAGCGCAGCCCTTCCCGGACGAGCAGGCCCTGCTGGCCCTGCTGCACCGGCTGGCCTCCCCGGCCCGAGAATCCCCGCCTGCGGGCGAGAAGTGTATCGGTGACAACTCAAACCCGAGAAATGGAGGTTTACAATGTCGGAGCAGCGAAAACAAAAAGAACCAGCCCTGGCAGCCCTCCTGAATCTCCTCACCGGTGGAGGTGGATATCTCTACCTTGGGCAGATGACCAAGGGCATGGTCGTTATTGCATGCGAGATCCTCCTCGTTTCAATAACGGCTTGCGTGGCCTTCTTGCCGACCGGTCTGCCCGAGATGGGAATGGCCTATTTCGGATGTTGCCTTAGTCTCTCGCCGCTTTTCTTCGGGGGGCTCATCGCTCTCTTCACTGCCTGGGATGGATACAGGCTGGCCCAACGCGTCAACGAAGGACACACGTTGGGCAACTGGGAGTTCTCCGGCAGGAAGTAGGCAAGCCCCTCGGCTTGCAGGTAACGCATCCCTTTCAGGCGTTAGGCAGGGCGAGGCAAGCCCTCGGGCCGAGGCCTTCGGCGGTGGGGGGCCTCACCCCTCCCCTGGCCCCTCCCCATCACCCTTCTCCAGAGCGAAGCAATGGGGAGAGGGAGGATAAAGGGGGGTGAGGAGCAAAAAGTCCTGCGCAAGCACTGAGGCAAACCGCCCATCAAATATCCGTACTATATAGCAAGGCGAGGCTCAATAACAGAAGTTACGCAGTTGGTCTTTTTTGCCACGAATTGCACAAATTTACACGAATGAAAAGAAATAAAATTCGTGGCGAATTCTGAAGTTCATCCGCCGACTGCGTAAGTCCTGTCAATAACAGGACTTACGCAGTTGGGAGGGTTACTCTTGGAGCCTGCCCGGTAACCGTTCTTCCTCTGGCGTGGAGAACGTGCCAGGCACTTCCAGAAGTGCCCGGCACGTTTGGTCGCGACATCACTGCGTAACTCCTGTCAATAATAAGGAGGACACACCATGAGCGTCCGAGGAATCACCTGCCCGGCGTGCGGCGGTTCGCGCTCCGTCAAATGCCCGGACTGCGATGGTCGGGGCGGGGAACAGAAGACATACGGGGGTGAAACAAAGTGGTACCCTTGCCCTTACTGCAACGGTACCGGCCGGAAAACCTGCAGCCATTGCAGCGGATGGGGAACGGTCAAAGTCTACGAGTAGAAGAAGGTGACGGTCACCTCCCAGGTGACCGTCACCTCATCCGAGAGTAGCGGCGATGGCGGTTGCTCAGGCCTTCCGCCGCACGCGCGGGCCCTGGGGGGTGTCCTCCACAATGTAGCCCTGGCGGGCCAGTTCTTCCCGAATCGCGTCCGCCGGGCCCAGTCCCGCGCGCGGCGGGCCGCCTCCCGCTCCGCTACCCGCGCGGCCACATCCGGCGGCAACGACTCCTCCGCCCGCTCCGCTGCCAGCACTTCCTCCACCACTTCCGCCGGAAGCCCCTCCTCCAGAGCAGGCAGGCGGACATCCCCCAGCACGGCCAGCGGAAATACTTCAATACTTCCCCCCGGAGGAAGCGCTGCTCCTCACCGCCCCGCCGGATCGTGACGCCGCTCCGGCCCATCACCCGGGCCTCCCCGGCGGCAAAATCCAGCACCACCGCCGTATGTTCGTCTATCCCCACCAGCGTGGCCGACGGGGAAGCATCGCTTCCAGTGCCCGCATCCGTTCCTGGCCCATAAAGGCGTAACGGGTGTCCAGATTGGCCCCCCCTTCCTGATTGTCCCAATGGGTGACGATGGCCAGTTCCAGGCCGTAGGGGCCCAGAAGGTCCAGATTAGGGTCGCGGAAGCAGCCAGTGGCCCATGCAGAGGGGCCACGGGCAAAAAGCCAAAGTTGAGGAACGGGTTGGCGGCGGCCCGCAGAGCGGGCCGCCGCCGCACCCCCCTATGCTCACAGATGTGCTTCCAGATACCGGTAGTCCGGCGTCAATTCTCCCCCATAGACGATGACGGCCCGCTTGATCTCCGGCGGCAGGTCCAGTTGCTCAAAGGGAACAGTGTAATCGGCGCGGGCGATGGCGGGAGCGAACTCCCGCAGCACCGCGCTGAAATCCACGGACGCGTCCCGGGGCATCTCGCTGGGCAGGATGTCCACCGCCATCACCACCACCCCCTCCCCGGCCCAGCCGTCGGTCGTCTGCCCGGTGCGGGGGTGGTAGACGTAGATGGGGTTGCCCGGGTCGGTGGCGCGGACGGTGCACTCCACCGCCCCCTCTATGTCGCAACTGATGTCGCCGATGACCCGCAGGCGGGGGCGGGCCGGCGCACCGAACAGTTCCCGCAGGTACGCCTTCGTCACCAGGCGGGGGTAGCGGGCCTCCCAGTAGATGCCGTTGACCAGTACGGTCAGGTACGGCACATAGGCCGCAAAGCGGGAGCGGTACTTCTCCGGATGCTGATAGTAGTCCTGGAGGTCAAATCGGCCCCCCGGAGAGACCGGTTCCACCATATGCTCCTCCCGGAATACCACCTTGTAGAGGGTATGGTAATCCGGCTCCTCTGCAAAGAGGGACGGCAGGTCCTCCGGCGCCAGTTCCCGAAACGGGAGCAGGTCAAAGATTTCCTGCGCGCCCCGGGAGACATTGCCGTAGCCCGCGAAGCCCACCACCAGCGGGGCCAGGATGGGGGGGAGTCCCTGCGCGCGGATGCGCTCGCCCACCTCCCGCACCGCCCGACGGGCCGCCTCCACGTCCGGGTAACGGATGGCCCGCTCCACACCGACGAAGGGGTTGGGGATGCCCTCCCACTCCAGCCGTCGCCCCAGGGCCCAGAGGGTGTCCAGCGTGCCGGCCCACCCGGCGTGCCGGCCGAAAAAGATGAGGCGGCGGCCCTTCTCGTCCGTCACCTTCTCGTAATCAATCAGGACGCAACCCAGTTCCATCAGCCGGCGCAGCATGGGCATATTGTACGGCTGGCCCTTGATGACGTGGGAGAAGAAGACGTAGGTCTTGCCCGGCAGGAGTTGGGCTGCTGGAATTTCCTTGATGCCGAAGATGACGTCGCAGTCGGAGAGGTCTTCGCGGACGGCGACGCCAGCGGCGCGGTACTCTTCGTCGGAGAAAACGCGAATCTCCGAGGGCTGGACGACGACGTCCAGTCCGTGTTGCTCCTGGAGGTGGCGGGCGTCCTGGGGGGTGATGGGGACGCGCCGCTCCCAGACCGATTTATCCTCGCGACGGATGCCGATACATCGGGGCATGTCCCCTCCCGTTGGTTCAAATTCAAAAACCATTGTAGCGCAGGCTTTATCCTATGGAGACAGGAAGAATGGTTCAAAATTGGTTGACACTTTTTGTAACCGAAGGCCTTCATTGCCCCTCACCCCCCTTTGTCCCCCCTCTCCCCTTGGCCTGTGGCCAGGGGAGAGGGGGGATTGGAGAGGGGTTTTGCGGCGGGCGGCGAAGCCGCCCGCCGCAAAACCCCTTCCTCATTCCCCTCCCCTCTCCCGCACAACGGGAGAGGGGAGGGGTGAGGGCCCAGGCGGCAATTTTCATGCCCGTAGAAGGGGCGAGGCATGCCTCGCCCGTACTCAACCAATTTCCTCAGAAAATTGAACCATCCCCATGTAGCGCAAGATTTATCTTGCATGAAGACAGGATAAATCCTATTCCCCGACAACTTTCCAGTACGGGCGTTCCGCCTCCCAGCGGGCGCGGAACTCCTCGGGGGCGGTGCTCAGCAGTGCCTCCCCCTCGGCGGTGACGGTGCCGTCGGGCAGGCGAATCTGCCCGGCCACTTTGGCACCCGCCCCGCCGATCTGCTCCACCCATCCCACCGCGACCAGGGGCGTGCCCGTCGGAGTGGGACGGCGATAGCGGACCGTCAGACGGAGGGTCGCCATGAAGGTCTCGGGGGTGGTGTACAGCATGACCGCCCGCCCAGAGACCTCATCCAGGATGGCAGCGATTACTCCACCATGGGCGATGCCCGGATAGCCCTGGTAGGCCTCCGAAAGGGTGAACTCAGCCCGCACGACCCGGTTCTCCGGGTCCTCGTAGAACTTCAGTTTCAGGCCACAGGGGTTTTCGCGGCCGCAGACGAAGCACATGCGAGAAGTGGGTTGGGGATGCATAGGGACCTCGCTACACGAAAGACACGAAAGGCGCGAAAGGCACGAAAGACACGAAAGACGCGAAAGGCACGAAAGGCGCGAAAGGCGCGAAAATGGTTCGTGTTCCTTCGCGTTCTTCGTGGATTTTATCTATGTCTCCGGCAGGGGCAGGAGGATGTGGACAGTGGTGCCGGGCAGGCGCACTTCGTCCCGCCCCTCGCTCTCTATCCAGATTCTTCCTTTGTGGGCCTCAATGATTCCCCGCGCCATGCTGAGCCCCAGGCCCAGCCCGCCCCCCTTGAAGGCCGTCTTGCTGGAATGGTGAAGTAAGGTGTCCTCCACCACGTAGAACCGGTCAAAGATGCGCTCCCGGTCCGCCGGGTCAATCCCGATGCCGGTGTCCTGGATGCTCAGATGAACGGTGTGGTCCACCACCCGACCGGCAATCCGGATGGTGCCGCCGTCGGGGGTGTATTTGACGGCGTTGCTGACCACGTGCCAGAGGGCCTGGAACAGCCGCTGGGCATCCCCCATAATCATCGGGAGAGTCTCCAATCCCTCAAACTCAAAGGTTAACTGCCGTCCCGGGTCCAGATTGCGGATATTGCGCACCACGTTCTGGACGAGGGAGTGCAAGGGCACGGGCCCCAGGCTCAGTTCCAGTTTGTTCGCCTCAATGAGGAACACGTTCAGGATGTCATCCACCACCTGATTCAGGCGGCGGGTGGCCTGGACGACCTGATGCAGCAGATGACGGGGGCTCCCCTCCTCGTCCGGGCTACCGGGGATGTCGGGCGTAGAGAGAAGCATCTGGCTGTAGCCGTAAATGGCGGAGAGGGGGGTGCGCAGTTCATGGCCAGCCAGGATAATGAAGTCGGTCTTCATTTTATCCAGCCGCTGGAGGTCCGCGTGGGCCCTCTCCAGTTCGCGGATTTTCTCCTCCAGCCGCTCCACCAGGCGGCGGCTGTACTCCACCAGATAGTCCGCTTTCTCCTGGGGCGATTCTATGCGCTCCCGCAGGCCGCCCAGAAATGCCTCCACCTGCCGAGGAAAACGGTCCACGTCTATGGGTTTGGGGATGTAGCCGTCGCATCCCGCGATGAGCGCCCGCTCCCGATCTCCGCGCAGGGTGGCGGCGGTCACGGCAACGATGGGGATGTCCTTCAGTTCTTCCAGCGCGCGCAGGCGGGTGGTGACCTCATAGCCGTCCAGACCGCTGATGTTGATATCCATCAGGATGAGGGCGGGCTGCAGTTGCCGGGCGGCCTCCAGGGCGGCAATCCCATCGGTGACGATGCGCACGTCAAAACCTTCGGCCTCCAGAACCCGCTGCACCAGCCGGGCACTGGAGGGGTCGTCCTCCACATAGAGGATACGGGCACGCGGTTCCCGGTTCATCCGCTCCTCCTCTATCGCTTCGCAAATCTTGCCACCCGTGCAATTGGCAAGGGCCCTTTTGAAAAACCGCAGAGCGCAAAGAAAAGAACCCTTTGCGTCCTTTGCGTGCTTTGCGGTGAATTCAATCCAGCCGCACAGGTCGCAATCTCGCGGGCGGTCAGCACAGGACAACTGCAAGCAGTTGTCCTACTCCTCTATCGCTTCGCCGATTTCGCGGAGCAGTTCCTCATCGGTGAACGTACCCTTCTGAAGCAGTGCCTGAATGTGCCCGCTCAGCCGGGCCCGCTCATCGGCGGTCAGTTCTTTGGCGGTGACGACGATGACCGGAATGTCCTGCAACTCCTCTTCGGATTGGAGCACTTCCAACACCCCGAAGCCGTCTATCTCGGGCATCATCAGGTCCAGCAGGATCAGGTCGGGGTGCTCCCGGCGGATGAGTTCCAGCCCCTCCCGGCCGTTTTCGGCCTCAAAAATCTGGTAGGGGCCCCGGGCCTGAAGGATGCGCCGGAGCAGGCGGCGGGCGCCGGGGTCGTCCTCCAGGATGGCGACCCGACGGACGTCCCGGCCCAGCGATTCCAGCGACCCCAAAAGCCCCTCCTCCGGGGCCGGGGCACGGGCGGGCGCCTCCACCGTCTGCACCCAGTCCTCCCCCAGCAGGTGTTTCTCCACCGGGAAGGTGTGGCCGGAGCAGTTGACGACGACCACCTCGTCCCGCCGGATGACCCCCTCGCTGAGCAGTTTGAAGAGGCCAGCGAAGGCCATACCCGCCGCCGGCTCCATAGAGATGCCCTCCAGTTTCGCCAGGACGTGGATGGCGCGGAAGGCCTCCTCGTCGCTGACCGCCCCAAAGGCGCCGCCGTGCTCCCGGATCACCCGCGCCAGGAAGGTGTAGGCCGGGCCGGGGTCGCCCGTGGCGACGGTAATGATGCGGGTGCGGGGATTGAGGACCGGCTCCGCCTTCTCCAGCCCCTTCTTAAAGGAGTGGACCATCGGGGCACACCCTTCGGCCTGGATGCAGGCCAGGCGGGGCATACGGTCTATCAGGCCCATGCGCAACAGTTCCTCAAACCCCTTCCAGACTCCCACCGGCCCCAGCCCGCCGCTGACGGACTGGATGTACCAGTCCGGGGCGCGCCAGGGGGTGGTGGGGCCGGGGCCCAGGTGCGCGGCCAGTTGCTCGGCAATCTCAAAGGCCACCGTCTTCATGCTCTCCCGCGCGGCGATGGAGCGGATGCCCCGGTCCAGATAGAGCCCCCGCCGCTTCGCAAATTCCGCCGCCACCTGCTTGGTCTGGTCGTAGGTGCCGGTCACTTTGACCACTTTGGCCCCGTAGATGGCGACCTCGCGCATCTTCTCCGCCGGGACCAGGCTGGTGAGGAAGGCCCAGATTTTGATGCCCGCCAGAGCGGAGTAGGCGGCGTAGGAGATGGCGACGTTGCCGGTGGAGGCCAGAACCGCCTCGGTGACCCCCAGTTCCTTCATCACGGAGATAGCCAGGGCGGCCTGCCGGTCCTTGAAGGAGCCGGTCGGCCCCTGCCGTTCATCCTTGATGTAAAGATTGGAGCAGCCCAGCATCATCCCCAGGTTGACGGCCCGCAGGAGAGGGGTGCCACCCTCGCCCATACTAAGCCGGTGGGCATCGTCTCGCAAGGGGAGGAGTTCCCGGTAGCGCCACATGGTCTGGGGGCGGCGGGGCAGTTCCCGCTGCCAGATGTGGGCAACGCGCGGGTAATCGTAGACGACGTCCAGCCAGTCCCCATCGCACTGGGGGCAGCGCTCCAGAGGACGGGTGAACGGCTCACCATAATTACAGCGAATGCATTGGAGACGAGGATAAGTGTCCATGTTCACTTTTGTTACGAAGCGCAATGATTTACCACAAAGGGCACAAAGTGCTCACAAAGGACACAAAGGTTTATCGGAAATGGGAAACGGATGAACGCGAATGGGCACGGATGACACGGATTTTATTTCAGCCATTAGCCGTCAGCGGTTAGCCGTGAGCCGCCCGTGGTCCGTCGTCCGTGGTCCGTCGTCCGTCGTCGGTAGTCCGTCGTCCGTGGTCTGTGGTCCTTCCTCCGCCACCGGCAGCCAGATGGTGATGCGGGTACCCTTTCCCACTTCGCTCTCCACGGTCACCCGTCCGCCGTGACGGTCCACGATTTCTTTGACAATGGAGAGGCCCAGACCGGTACCGGGAATCTGCATCTGGCGCGGCCGCTCCCCCCGGAAGAAGCGGTCGAAAATGTACGGGAGTTCATCTTTGGGAATGCCGATGCCAGTATCGGCGACGGTGACCGTGGCCCAGCGGTGACCCTCCCGTTCCGCCTCCCCGGTAGCGACCTCCACCCGCCCGTCCGATGGAGTGTACCGTATGCTATTGCGAATCAGGTTGATCAGCACCATGCGGAGCGCATCGGGGTCCGCCCAGGCCACCGGTCCCGCCTCCGCCGGACGGAATTCCAGCACCAGCCCCTGGGCCAGGGCCAGGGGCCGCTGGGCGTCTACCACCTCCGCCGCCAGCGCGTTGAGCCCCACCGGGCTGAAATGCATCCGGAGGGCGCCCGAATCCAGCCGGGAAATCTCCAGCACGTCCTCCACCAGGCGGGCCTGCCAGTCCGCCTCCCGTTCCAGAATGTCCAGGTACTCGGGGAGCAGTTCGGGCATCCCCCGCAGGAGGTGGAGGTAGGTCTTGATGGTGGTGAGGGGGGTGCGCAGTTCGTGGGAAATGTTAGAGATGAAGCGGACGCGCAGCCGCTCCAGGGTTTTGAACTGCGTGACATCGTGGAGGATGACGACGGCCGCCCCTTCCCCTGCGGGCCCCTCAACCGGCGAGGCGCGGACCTCCAGGTCCAGCCCTGGCAGTTCCACTATCTCCTCGGGCCGCTCCTGGGCCCGCCGGGCTACCCGCCGGATGGCCTCCTGCAACTTCCGGGCATCCTCCGGCGCCAGGTCCCGGGCCAGCCACCTCTGAGCAACGGGATTGGCCTGGAGAATCTCCCCTTGGGAGTCAATGAGAGTGATGCCGTCGCCCGTACTGCGCAAAATGGCCTCCAGTTGAGTGTACTGGGCTGCCAGTTGCGCGGTGCGCTCCCGCACCTGCTCCTCCAGCGTCCCGGCGTATTGGCGCAGTTCGGTGTAGAGATAGGCGTTCTCCAGTGCGATGGCGACCTGATCGGCGAAGGCTTTCAGGCGGGCGGCGTCGGCGGAGCCGAACTGGTAGGGGCGGGTACCGTCCACGTTCAGGAAGCCCACCGTGATTCCCCTGATCACAATGGGTGCGGCGACATAGGAACGAACCCACTCCAGACCCCTTATCCGAGCCCAGTTGGGGTCGGCGTGGGTATCGGGGACGAGCACCGGCTCGCCCGTCCGCACCATCTCCCACAGGTTGGGCAAATCGGCGACGGGGAGCACCGCCGCCGCGACCCACTCCTCCGCCCCGAACTGTTCGTACCCTCGCCAACGGACGATGCGGGCGCTGCCATCTTCCACCAGCATCACGTTGAATGCATCGCCGGGCACCACCCGCGCCACCTGCTCTATGATCTGTTCCAGCATTTGCGTCGGGTCCAGGGTACGGGTGATGACAGCAGCAGATTCAGCCAGCGCCTGGGCCAGTTCCCGTTGCTCCTGTTCGGCCCGATACAGTCGCTCGTTCTCTATCGCCACGGCCAGCGCATCGGCGACCTGCTGGAGGACGGGCACCTGCTCCTGGCGGAAGTTCTGCTCCCGGAGGCTGACGACGTGGAGCGCGCCGATGACCCGCCCGCCCACCCAGAGGGGCAAACTGACGTAGGAACGGAAGCCCGCATCGTAGAGGGCCCGGATAGTCGCGTACTCCACCTCCTGGCTCATATCGGCGCAGAAGTGCGGTCGCCCTTCCAGGACATCGTCCCAGACCGGGGTGGTGGAGAGGGGCTGGACGGTGCCTACTCCCAGGACGGGGAAGGGCGTCTCCAGAACAGAGATGCGGAAGTGGGCGCCGTCCTCCTCCAGGAGCGCCACGGAGACCCGGTCGCAGTTGGTGAGGGCACGCAGGCCGTGGACCAGGACGGGAAAGGCCCGCTGCACCTCCAGGGTGTTCAGCGCGGTGGCGATCAAGGTCAGGATTTCCTGCTCCTGGGACCGGCGGCGCTCCTCCTGATAGAGGCGGGCGTTCTCCAGCGCAACCGCCACCTGGTCCGCCAGCGCGCGCAGGAACCCCATATCCACGTCCCGGAATGCGTCCACCTGGGGGCTCTGGAGGTCCAGGAGGCCCAGGATGCGGTTGCCCCGCATGAGGGGCAAGACCAGTTCGGAGCGGGTGGTGGAGATGAGCGGGAAGTAGTCCGGGTCCTGCCGGACATCGGGGGCGTAGATGCCCTGGCGCAGGCGGTAGGCGCGGCCGTTGATCCCTCTATCCAGGCTCAACGGTTGAGCGATGGCCCGGCTCCGCTCCTCCGGGGAATACCCCCGCAGGGAGCGGCGCTCAAAGATGCCCTGCTCCGGGGCGGGGACCAGGACCGAGCCGTGGGTAGCGCCGGTGGCCCGCATGGCCTCACCGGTGAGTTGGTCCAGGATGAGGGCGGGGTCCAGGGTGGAATTGACGGCCTGGCCGATGCGGTAAAGGGCCTCCAGGCGCTGGCGGGCGGCCCGCTCCTGCTCATAGAGGCGGGCACGCTCCACGGCTGCAGCGGCATCGGCAGCCAGGGTCTGGCAGAAGCGGATTTCGGCCCCGGTGAACTCCCGCTCCCGACGGCTTTCGCAGAGGGCAACGTAGCCGATGGCACGATCGCGCACCACCAGAGGGACGACCAGTTGGGATTTCCAGCCGTACCGCTCTACCTCCGCGCGGTCGCCAGCTGCTTCCGGGCCGAACCAGCCTGTCAGTTCGGTAGCGGTATTGGTCTTCTCATCCCAGAGGCTGATATATACGCTGGTGACGTCCAGCGCCTGGCCCATCTGCCGGGCCAGGGCATCCAGCATGGATTGCAGGGTCTCCTCTGAGGAGATGGTCAGCGCAGCCTGATGGAGGGCCGTCAGTTCCCGGACCTGCTGCTGCTGGGCCTGATAGAGCCGTGCGTTCGTGATGGCCGCGGCGACGTGGCCTGCCAGCGCTTCCAGCGTCGCCACGTCCAGCGGGGTGAAGGCATCCCGCTGGCGACTCTGAAGGGTGAGCACGCCGATGAGGTGCCCGTGGTACTTCAGGGGGACGTCCAGTTCGGCCTGCGTTTCGGTGAGGTAAGGGGCGATATAGCGGGGTTCCTGGCTGACGTCGTTGGCCAGAAGGGTCTGACCGGTCCGGGCCACCCAGCCGATCATCCCCTCGCCGACCCTCTGGCGGAAGCCGGGCGGGGTGAGACCGGCCCAGATGCCTGCCCCGGCGACAAATTCCAGTTCCCCGGCCCCCTCGTCCAGAAGCATCAGGCCGACGCAGTCGTAGCCGAAGGCACGGACAATGCCCTCCACGGCCTCCCGATAGACCTTCTCCGGCTCCAGGATGGCCGCCAGATGCTCCCCAAGTTCGGCCACGGCGGCCATCCGGCGGGCCCGCTCCTGTTCGGCCTCGTAGAGGCGGGCGTTGAAGAGGGCCCCCGCCAGGACGGCCCCGGCAGCCTCTAACAGGCGGACGTGGTCGGGGGTGAAAGCCGCCTCCCGCAGACTTCCCAGCGATATCACGCCGACCAGTTCCTCCCCGAAGAGGAGGGGGACGCTGACGGCGGAGCGGACCGTCTCGTCCATTCCCCGGACCACCAGCCAGCGGTCGTCCCGGGAGACGTCGTCCACGACGGCGGCCTGGCGGTGGAAGGCCACCCAGCCCGAAAGGCCCTGACCGACCCGCAGTTGGAGGCGCCGGTCCAGTTCCTCTACGGAGGCCTCGTCGTGGCCAGTGGTGACGATCAGACGCAGGCGATCGGTACCCGATTCGGCCAGGTAGATGACCCCCTGGTCGGCCTCCATCATCGCGCGGAGGGCCTCCAGGGCTTCCCGGGCGACGGCCCGCACATCCAGGGTAGCGGAGAGGCGCTGGCCCAGTTGGTGGAGAAAGTCCAGTTGCTCCCGATCCCGCCGGACCTCGTCGTAGAGGCGGGCGTTGGTGAGGGCGACCGCCGTCTGGGCGGCGAAGAGTTCCAGGACGTCGGCGTCGGCCTGGGAGAAGGTGCGGGGCGGGTCCGCCAGGAGCATCAGGACGCCCAGCATCTCCTCCGCCCGGCGCACCGGCACGCCGATGACCGCCGTCCAGGGATAGTCGGCATATTGGGCGGCGCGGTCCTCCCAGTGCTGATAATCGTCCACCCAGAAGGGGCGGCCCGTCTCCCAGACCCGGTGGGCGATGCCCCCCTCGGAGGGGCGCAGGCAGGTGCCCAGAGGGGGCTGGTCTGGGCCGACGGAGACCACCCACTCCAGGACATCCGCTTCGGGCCGGTACAGGTAGAGCCCTCCGGCGCTTCCGCCCACCAGGTCCAGCGCCCGCCGGACGATGGAGGGGAGGAGGGCGTTCAGGTCCGTCTGGGCGAAGAGTTCCAGGCCGATCTGGCGGAGGGCCTCCGTCTGGGCGGCCTGGCGGCGGACCGCCTCTTCGGCCCGCACCCGGTCGGTCAGGTCCAGCACGGTGCCCAGGATGGCCGGGCGGCCCCGGTACTCCACCCGGGTGCCCAGGACCTCGCAGGGGAAACGGGAGCCGTCCTTGCGCAACCCCTGGACGGTATAGCGGACGCTCAGCACCTCGCCAGCCAGCCGCTTACGGATGTTCTCCGCGACCTGCTCCCGGTCTTCGGGGGCCACCACATCCAGCGGCCCCAACTGGTTGATGACCTCCCCCGGCTCATAGCCAAACATCCGGGCTCCGGCGGGGTTCACATACCGGAGCAGGCCGTCCTGAATCAGATAGATGCCGGTCAGCGCGTGCTCGGCCAGAAGGCGGAAGCGCTCCTCGCTCTCCCGGAGGGCCTCTTCCTGCTCCAGGGAGTGGAGGGCGAAGGCCAGGTCGCTGGCCACCTCGGCCAGGAGGCGCTGTTCCTCGGAGGACGGGGGGATACCCGCTGGCAGCGCGACGGAGAGGACGCCGTAGACCCGGCCCCCGTGCACCATACGAACGGTGAGCGCGGCGGCGCCCCGGTAGGGGAACCGGAGGGGACAGGCCGTGCAGGCCATGGGGTCGGGGGTGATCACCGGGTCGGGAACGGCCAGGGCCTGCCGGGCGCACTCGGGAGGAGTCCCCGCCGTCCAGGCCTCTAACAGGGCCGGAAAGTTCTCCTGGACACAACCGGCGGCAGTCCCCCCGACGGCCCGACCGGCCTCATCGGTTACTGCGCACCAGGCCCCGGCGTACCCCCGCGTCCGCACCAGTTCCTCGCAGGCCTGCTGGAGAAGGCGCTCCCGGCCCCGCTCCTGCGCGATGGCCTGGTTGATGTTGCGGATGGCGCGCAGGACGGCGTTGAGGTGGGCCAGTTCCTCCTCTGCCTGCTTCTGGGCAGTGATGTCGCGGGCGATGCCCTCCACGGCGACGGCGCGGCCCGCCTCGTCGTAGACCACGAAGTGGCGGTGCTCCGCCCAGACCACCTGCCCGCTACGGCTGACCCAGCGCAGGACCAGGGGCTGCTCTGGCGGAATGTCCAGACGCAGGGCAGCCTGGAGGAGGGCATGGTCATCCGGATGAATGAGCCGGTAGGGGAGATCCCTATCTTTGTAAAACTCTTCGGGCGGGTAGCCAAGAAGGCTGGTCACGGCGGGAGAGACATATAAAGGACGGAAAGGGGAAAGGATCAGGCGGTAGATCACGTCTGGAGAATTTTCGGCCAGGCGGCGGAGTTGGGCCTCCTGCTCCTCCCGCTCCCGTCGGGCCGCTTCCAGCGCGTCCAGCGTCTCGTTGAAGGCGCGGGCCAGGTCGGCCAGTTCGTCCCGGCCGGGCACGGCCACCCGCCGCCGGGGTTCGCCCTCCGCGCCGACTGCCCGCACGTCGGCCCGCAGGGCCGCCAGGCGGGCCAGGACGGAGCGGTCTATCTGGAGGACGGCCGCCAGCATAACCAGCAGGCCCAGTGCGGCCGTCGTTATGATCAGATACTGGAGGGCCAGGCGGCCCCGGGCGACGATTTCGCGGGGGCCTTCCGTGCGCAGGATCAGCGCCGGGCGGCCGTAGAGATCGGTCACCAGCCCGTACCCGGCGATGCGGGCATCGTCCAGGGGGCGGGCCAGAACCGATGCCTCCGGGGAGAGGGAGGGGTAGACCGCGCGCAGGTCGTCGGGCCAGTCCTGGGGGCGGTCGGCCCGGTGGGCGGTGACGGAGAGGTCCAGATGGGCACTGATCCGGGCCTGGATGTCGGAGTTCAGGTAACGGCCGAAGACCACTGCACCGCGCGCCGGGCCCTGGTCCTCGGAAGTCAGGATGGGGCGCGCGGTCACCAGGAGGACGCCCTCGGGCAGCAGGAGCAGACCGCGCTGGCCCTCTTCGGTGGGGCGGGCCAGGAGCCCCAGCGCGTCGTACACCCCCTGGGGGACGGGCACCTCCCGGCTCGCCTCCAGGTCGTACGCGCGGGCCCAGACCACGCGGCCGGAGGTGTGGACGAAGAGGATCAGGTTGAGATGGGTGTTCTGGAAGGTCTCGTCGGTGAGATTGGAGCGGATGTAAGCAGGGTTGGCATCCTCAATGAACGCATAGGTATCGTCCCAGGAGGCCCAGTCGTGGTTGAGGACGTCCATAGCCCGCAGTTCGTCCGCCAGGAACGTCCGGGCGTGATGGACGTCCTGCTCCGTGTCCCGGACCTCCGCCTCCGCGAAGGCCCGCAGGAGGGTCTGGGAGAAGATGAGGCCCAGGAGAGCCGTCAGGGCGACGGTGACCAGGCCGATGGTCAACAGGGTTCGGGTTCGCAGGGACATGTCATCGGTAAATTGGTAGTTGGTACATTGGTCATTGGGTCATTGGGTCATTGGTCATTGGTCATTGGTCATTGGTCATTGGGTCATTGGTCATTGGTCATTGGTCATTGGGTCATTGGTCATTGGTCATTGGTCATTGGGTCATTGATCAATGGGTCATTCCCGCTGCTATCGCTCCAGCAGGATGGTGACCGGGCCGTCGTTGTGGATTTCCACCAGCATGTGGGCGCCGAAGATACCGGTCTGGACGGGGACGCCCGCGGCGGCCAGTTCTTCGGCGAAGCGGCGGACCAGGGGCTCTGCCACCTCCGGCGGAGCGGCGTCGGTGAAGGAGGGGCGGCGGCCCTTGCGCGCGTCGGCGTAGAGGGTGAACTGGGAGACGACCAGCGCCTGCCCGTCCACGTCCAGGAGGCCGGCGTTCATCTTGCCTTCGGCGTCCTCAAAGATGCGCAGGCCCGCCACCTTCTGGGCCAGCCAGCAGGCCGCCTCGTCGGTGTCGGTGTGGGTCACCCCCACCAGCACCACCACCCCCGGCCCGATGGCCGCAACAGTCTCCCCGTCCACCGATACCTTTGCCTGCCGAACACGCTGGACGACAATGCGCACCTTCTCCCTCCTCGGATGCAACTACCTCACCTCTCCCACCAGCCCCCTCCCGGAGGGGGGATTGGGGGTTTCTCCCCTTTCTCCTCACCGTTTCGGGGAGGAGAAGGGGTTCATGGCTTGCTTTGAACCAGATAGCCTTTCTTTGTCAGCCACTCCGTCACATACCGGGCGAAGAGCCGGAAGTCGTCCAGGTCGCTCTGCAGATGGTCGTAGACTTCCCGCAGGTTGACCTGGCGATAGCGATGCACCAGGATGTTGCGGAAGCCCGCCATACCCAGGATGCGACCCGCGAAGGCAGGCGGCAGAATCCCTTCTTTACCCAGGGCCACAATGATGTCGCGGTACTCCTCCACCGGGTGTGCGGTTTCCGCAGCCAGGATATGACTGCCCACGTCCAGCAATGCCTGAATCGCCATCTGGAGGCCGTGTTCCACCGCCCAGTAATGTTTGGTCGTGGCCACAAATTCATCGTAGGAGAGATGGCGGTACTGCTCCAGTTCGTCCAGGTACTGGCCCAGGGCCGTCAGGAGGGCAGTTATCGTGTCAATGTCTACCATATCTCCCCTCCTGAATTCGCTTGACCAGGTAATACCGCTGCACCTCCCGGATGGGTCGGGTGTCCAGATAATCGCGCAGGGCCTCGGTCTGGAAGCGCACCCGCTGACGGTCGTCCTGGCAATACAACAACTGGCCGTACCGGCGCACCTGGTTCCGCAGGACGGGCGACGCCTCGGCCAGGTCCACCACCTCCACGTCGCTGCGGCGGAAGACGCCCATGAGTTCGGCGATCAGGCGGCAGCGGAGGTCAAACCGCGCGCGGGGGCTTAAGTCGTCTGCGAAGAGGACGGCAATATCCACATCCGAGAGACGCCCGGCCTTCCCGCTGGCCTGCGAGCCGAAGAGGTAGGCCAGGGTGACCTGATGCTCCCGGAAGAGTCGCTGCAGTTCCGGCAAAAGGGGCCGAATATCCCCGATGGGACCCCCTTCACGCATCGTCGCTCACCCTTTCCGCCCCGCGCAGTGTTCTCCTACGGCAGCCCTACCGCCGCCTTCACCTCGGCGATGGTCTGGGTGGCGATGGCGGAGGCGCGGCGGGCCCCCTCGGCCAGGATGTCCCATATCGTATCCGGGTTGGCGGCCAGCGCGGCCCGCCGCTCCCGGAACGGGGCGAAGTATTCGGTCAGGTTGCGGGCGAAAATCCGCTTGCAGTCCACACAGCCGATGCGGGCGGTCCGGCAGTCGGCGTCAATCTGGGCCAGTTCGTTCGGGGAGAAGAACCGGTGCAGGGTGAAGACGTTGCAGACCTCCGGACGGCCGGGGATGTGGCGGTGCGTCCGCTGCGGGTCGGTGACCATCTGCATCACCCGCTGGTGAATCTCCTCCGGCGAGGCGGCAATCTCAATGTGGTTGTTCAGGGACTTGCTCATCTTCTGCTGGCCGTCTATCCCCAGGACTTTGGGGAAGTCGGTATGTTTGGCCTGGGGCTCCACCAGGACGGGGCCGAAGTGGGCATTGAACCGCCGGACAATCTCCCGGGTGAACTCCAGGTGGGGGGCCTGGTCCACGCCGACGGGGACCGTGTCGGCCTTGTAGAGGGTGATGTCCGCCGCCATCAGCACCGGGTAGCCCACCAGGCCGTAGTTGACGTTATCCGGCTGCTGGCGGACTTTTTCTTTGAACGTGGGCAGACGGGTCAGCCAGCCCAGCGGGGTGACCATAGAAAGGATGGTATGCAGTTCAGTCACCTGGGGGACGTGGGACTGGACGAAGAGGATGGTCCCCCGGTCCGGGTCCACCCCCGCCGCCAGCCAGTCCAGGATCATCTCATACGTCCATTCCCGCAGGTATTCGGTATCCGTCAGGGTAGTCAGCGCGTGGAGGTCCACGACGCAGTAGATGCAGTCGTAGTCGTCCTGGAGGGCGACGTAGTTGCGGATGGCGCCCAGGTAGTTGCCCAGGTGCTGGCGACCAGTCGGTCGCGCGCCGGAAAAGACACGGCCCTTCTTTTCGCTCATCTTGCCTCCTACTTCCTCATCCTGTTGTTTCACCAGCCGTTATCCCCAAGCCCGCGCAGGAATCCGTTCACCCCGGAACGTCAGAATCCCGACTCCCGTCTCGCGAGCCCTCTCATCCACCCCGAAATAGACGCGCAGCCCGAAGACATAGGGAAGGTACGGTTTCTCCACACCGCTTGCCTCCAACTGCTGGATAACCTGGGGATGCTGGAGCCGCTGGAGGAACCTCCCGACCTCTTTGCGTCGCAGGCGTCCTTTGACTTCTATAATCACCCAGAAGCGCTCCCCCGACGGCGTCTCTATCGGCGCCACCACATCCATCTCGCCGTCCACGTCTATGGCCATCGGTTCCTGAAGCAGCGAGTATCCCTTTTCCTGCGCCACAGCCCGCAGGACCTCTTCGGCATCTACTTCCAGGTCCAGGCCGAAACGCTCGGATAACTGACCCAGTTGTTTCTCTGTCGCGTCCATCCGCTGGGTAAGGGAAACAATGGCCTCCATCATACGCTTCTGGGCCTCGGCCAGTTCCTCCACCCGCTGCTCGGTCCGCTTCTGCGCCTCGGCCAGTTCCTGCACGACCTGCTCCAGGCGGCCCAACCGCTGCTCGGTCCGCTTCTGGGCTTCGGCCAGTTCCTCCACCCGCTGCTCGGTCCGCTTCTGGGCCTCGGCCAGTTCCTGTACCCGTTGCTCAGTGCGTTTCTGGGCCTCGGCCAGTTCGGCCAGGGCCGTCTCCAGACGGGTGAATCGGGCCTCGGCGCGCGCTTCAAATTGCCGCTGGGCCTCAGTCAACTCCCGAACGGCCGCCCGGAGTTCGTTGAAGTCCTCCCGGCGCACCGCCAGTTCCTGGCGGAGATCCTTCCGGAGTGCCTCCACCACCTCCACCATCGGCAATTGCAGTTCAGGAGGCAAGCGTTGAAGGATAGATACGTAACTCATTTCCCCCTCCTGCTCCATAACGAGACGGGTCATCGTACGGCATGCTTAGTTTACCACAAAAAAGCGGGGAGACAAATGAAGGGGGCGGGTAGTTACCTACCACAAAGGGCACAAAGTACCCACAAAGGACACAAAGGGGCAACAAAATCCTTTGTGCCCTTTTTGGAGCCTTTGTGTCCTTCGTGGTTTTTTACAGAACGGCTCTCTGGTAGGTATTTACAGGTGCGGTTCATATTCCGGCTTTGCGCGAAGGAGCGGCCCCCACAGGGTCAGCACGGTGACCTCGGGGCGGCAGTTGAACCGGACGGGGGGCGCGACCAGCCCCACCCCGCGGGTCACGTAGAGGGTCATCTCGCCCAGAGGGTAGAGGCCGGCGGGGTACCGTTGCCCCAAATAGGGGAGGACAGGAGGTCCCAGGAGGGGGAGCCGTACCTGTCCACCGTGAGTATGACCGGAAAGCATCAGCGCGACCCGCCCATCGGCGGCGACGGTATCGGCGTAGTCGGGCTCGTGGGCCAGCAGGACCGCCAGGGCGTCCATGGGCATTCCCCGCAGGGCCGCCTCCAGAGAGGGCCGCCCTTCCCAGACGTCATCCACAGCGGCGACCCATAGCCGGTCGGCGACCTCCAGCCCGGCATTGCGCAACACCCGGATTCCGGCGCGGTGCAGGGCTTCGGTGACGGCGTCCGGGTCGGTCCAGTAATCGTGGTTCCCCAGGCAGGCGTAGATGCCCAGGGGGGCCTGGAGGGAAGCCAGTTCCTGAGCGCAGGAATCGGCATAGGCTGCCGACTGGGTCACAAAATCCCCGCCCAGGAGGACCAGGTCGGGGGCGGCCTCCTGGGCCATCCGGGCAGCCCGAGCGATGTGGGATGGGTCAATGTGGGGACCCCGGTGGAGATCGGAGAGGAAGGCAATGCGCAGACCGCTCAGAGAAGGGGCGAGATTCCTCAGGCGGACTCTCACCTGCTCCCGGACCAGCCAGGAGGGCTCCAGGAGCAGGGCCCAGGCGGGTCCTGCCGCGCACGCGGCGGAAGCGGCCACCAGACCTACGCAGGCCAGCCGGAGAAACCGCCGCCGCTCCATCTCCCCCTACTCCCTACTCCCAACAAAAAACCCCGCCGTGCCGTGTGCCGCAAAGTTTTGAACCCGCTTTCGCAGGTGGGAGCCTACCCGGCAGGTCTGCCTTGCCCGAAGGGCTACCGCATTCCTGTCCGCGAGATTGGTTCCCGTTGTATAGGTGTTGGCTCAAAACCCCAGTTCGGCGATCACGGGCACAGCAGGGCTATTTATATTATACCACCTTTTGTCCAGAGCGCAAATCGGGGTTCATAGCCGACTTGCGTTATTGGCAGAAATGAGGCATAAATAGGGAGCACGCTATTGAGACCGCTGGTGGGATGGAGATGACCGTTTGGGGCAAGATCATCATCGGCGATAGCCGCAATATGGCTGAGGTGGCCGACGGAAGCATCGGCCTGGTGGTCACTTCGCCGCCGTACTGGCACCTGAAGGACTACGGAGTGCCAGGCCAGATCGGCTACGGGCAGACCCTGCACGAATATCTGCTGGACCTGGCCCGTGTCTGGCAGGAATGCTGGCGGGTACTGATGCCGGGCCGTCGGCTCTGCATTAACATTGGCGACCAGTTCGCCCGCGCGGTGGTCTATGGCCGCTATAAAGTGATCCCGCTCCACGCCGAAATCATCGCTTGGTGCGAGACCATCGGTTTTGATTAGGGGAGGAAGCAGGGTGAACGAAAGGCTGGTCCAATGGACCCTACTACGGGAATGGCACTATCTCCAGGAGTGCATTCAACTTCCCGTCCTGAGGCGGTATGTAGAACAAATCCCCACCGAGTATGGAACGCCGGATTTCGTGTTGTTGCGCAAGGACTCCGCTGCTCTTTACGTCGTGGAACTGGAGACCGCAATTGACTCCTGGCACAAACTGGAGTTTGTAGAGGACCAGTTACGGCGGTATCGCAAAATTCGGTTTTCGCTTCCAGCCACTCTCGTTTTGCTATACGCTGAAGACATCACACCTCCCAGCCATAGACAGTCGCTGGCGGAGATCTGTCGGAAAATAGGAGTTGAGTCCAGGACTTACTCCTTTTCCGAAGTCCAGCATCTGTACCAGCATCTTGTTGCTGAGTTGACCCGATGGATCGGTATTCCTCTGGGCCCGACCTGCGCGCTGGATGTCTGTTATCTCCGGTGGATGAACGACCTGACTCATCTCTTCATTAAGCATAGAAAGGTTGCTCTACCGGTTTCGCTATTTTACAATCGGGATGGAACGGGCTACTTCCGCAGCCGGACGACTTACAATGTCCGCAAGCGGTTGTGCCAGGATTTTGAACTTCTGACAGAGCAAGAAGGTTCTCTGGTTTTGACTGACTACGGCAAGCGATTCGCCGAAGCGATGATGCCGGATATTCTGGTGGGTATTGCGCGGATTCCACCCCTGAGCGTTGAGCAGAGGCGCATCTTGTTGGAAGTACTGACCAACGGACGTATCACCCCGTGCAAAGCGAATATCTACTACTTTCTACGCTTTGTCTATCTAACGGAAGGGGTGTGGATCCCCCACTCCAACGCCCCTGAACCGGAGTCTCTACAAGATTCCGCCTACGGTTACTGGCAATTGGCCACTGCTCTCTTCGGCAAACGTTATGCCTGGCGAACGCTCACCGATTTTCTGGCTTTCACCTGCAATCAATGCGAAGAAATCGGGCTGGTGGAGCGGGTCAAACTTCAGGGAGACTCAGACCGGGCTATTCTCACTCCATTGGGCTCCAGGGTGCTGGGTTTGATGGAGATTGACCTGCATCTTAAGCGGGAGCGGATCCACATCCCCCTTCAGGCAGTAATGTAGAGGTAGCATCCAATGACCAAACTTCGCCTCACCCGTGACGAACGGGCCCAACTGGTAGCGTTTCTTCAGGACCTGGTGCGCATCCCCAGCCCCTCCACCCAGGAGGGGCTGCTGGCCCAGCGGGTCCTTCAGGAGATGGAACGGTTGGGCCTGCGCGAAATTCGCACCGACCGCATCGGCAACGTCATCGGCTGGGTGGGCCGGGAGGATGGCCCCATTCTGATGCTCAACGGCCACATGGATACGGTGACCCTCAGCAATCCCGCCGCCTGGCGCCACGACCCCTTCGGCGCAACGGTGGAGGGCCGGCGGCTCTACGGCCTGGGCGCCTGCGACATGAAGGGCGGCCTGGCAGCCATGCTCTATGGCGCCTACCTCCTGCGCCGTACCCATCTGCCTGCCCGCGGACGGGTGATCGTGGCCTGCGTTGTCCAGGAGGAGCCCTGTGAGGGGCTGGCCAGCCGGGTGCTGGTGGAAGAAGAGGGCATCCGGCCCGACTGGGTGCTGATTGCCGAGCCGACCAATATGGCGGTCGCCCGGGGCCAGCGGGGGCGGATGGAACTGGAGGTCACCGTCCACGGCCGGGCCGCCCACGCCTCCCGGCCCGACCTGGGGGAGAACGCCATCTACGCGGCCGCGCGCCTTATCTTCGGCCTGGAACTCCTGGCCGGACAATTGGGCGACGACCCGTTCCTGGGCCCGGGCACCCTGGCCGTCACCGAAATCCGAAGCCAGGGGAGCAGCCGCAACGCCATCCCCGACCGCTGCGACCTGGTGGTGGACCGCCGCCTGACCCTGGGGGAGACCGAGGCGATGGCGCTGGCGGAAATCCAGCGGGTTATCGCCCGGGAGTCCGTCCGCGCCGACATCCGGGTGGCGGAATTCTCCGCCACCAGTTACACCGGCTACCCCGGACACGTCCGGAAAGTCTACCCCTCGTGGGTCATTGAGGAGACCCATCCGCTGGTGACCGCACTGGTCCGGGCCGCGCGGGCCCGCCTGGGACGCCGTCCCTCCATCGGACACTGGGCCTTCTCTACTGAGGGCGCCTACACCGCCGGCATCGCAGGCATCCCCACCGTGGGCTTCGGCCCCGGCGACCCCGACCGCGCTCATACCGTGGATGAATGGGTGGATATAGACGACGTTTGCACGGCGGCGGAGGTCTACGCTCAACTGGCGGTGGAACTGATGGGGGATTGAGAGACACGAAAGACACGAAAGACACGAAAGGCACGAAAGACGCGAAAGGCACGAAAGACGCGAAAGGCACGAAATGACGTATGATGGGATGATCGCGACCGAGGTGGCGCAGGCGTTGATGGAAGGGCGTCCGGTGGTGGCGCTGGAATCGGCCCTCATCACCCATGGCCTCCCCCGTCCCCTCAACCTGGACGTGGCGCGGGAGATGGAAGAGACGGTCCGGCAGGAGGGGGCCATCCCCGCCACCATCGCGGTACTGGAAGGCCGCCCCTGCGTCGGGCTGAGCCGGGAGCAGATGGAACATCTGGCCGCCGAGGAGTCCCCGGTCAAAATCAGTTTGCGGGACCTGCCCGCCGCCGTGGCCCGGAAGGCCACCGGCGGGACCACCGTCGCTGCGACGATGCATCTGGCCCACCGGGCCGGCCTGCGGGTCTTCGCCACGGGCGGCATCGGCGGCGTCCACCGGGGCCACCCCGAAGACATCTCCGCCGACCTCCCGGCCCTGGCCTCCATCCCGATGGTCGTCGTCTGCTCGGGGGCCAAGGCCATCCTGGACCTCCCCCGCACGCTGGAGATGCTGGAGACGCTGGGGGTGCCGGTAGTGGGCTACGGGACGGATACCCTCCCGGCCTTCACCAGTCCCACCTCCGGCCTGCCGCTTCCCCTGCGCGCGGACTCCCCGGAAGAAGTCGCCGCGATGGCCCGGGCGCGGGACGACCTGGGCCTGCGCGCAGCGCTCCTGGTGACCGTCCCCGTCCCGGAAGACGTGGCCATCCCCTGGGCAGAGGCGCAATCGGAAATAGAGGCGGCCGTGGCGGACGCGGAGGCGCAGGGGGTTCGCGGGCCCGCGCTGACCCCGTACCTGCTGGCCCGCCTGGCCCAGCAGACCGATGGCCGCACCCTGCGGGCCAACCGGGCGCTGCTCGTCCAGAACGCCCGAATTGCCGCCCGCATCGCCCGTTCTATGGTAAAACCACCAGGACACAAGGACACGAAGATTTGTTAATTTTTTAATTGTTAATTGTTAATTTTTGCGTCTTCGCGGTAAACATTCATCCAGGAGGCATCCAATGACCACCGAGACTCATTTCTACCGCCGGGCCGAAGAATGGCTCTATCGGATGGCCGAACGAAACCCGGTGATGGCGACCGAGATCGGCATCCACCAGTACGACGACCGGTTGGGCGACCGGACCCTGGCGGCCCTGGAAGAGGAACAGCAGGAAGTCCGGGCTGCGCTGGCGGAACTGCGGGCGATGGACCTCTCCGACTTCCGCCCCGATGCCCGGATTGACCACACCCTCCTCACCCATATCCTGGAATCCTTCGTCCGCTCCTACGAAAAGGTGCAGGGTCACCGCCGCTATCCGGGGGGCTACCTGGAGGAGCCCCTGGGGGGCGTCTTCCTGCTCATTGTCCGGGATTTCGCCCCACTGCCGGAGCGGCTGCGGTCGGCCCTGGGACGAGTCCGGGAGACCCCGCGCGTCCTCCGGGAGGCGACCGCGAACATCATCCCGGAGCAGGTGCCGCGGGTGTGGGCCGAGATTGCCCTGGAGCAGGCCCGCCAGGCCCCCGGCCTCTTCCTCGGCCTGCTGCCGGCCATCGCCGCCGGCGCCGCCCCGGACCTCCAGGCCGACCTGGCCCAGGCCGGTCAGGCCGCCGCGCAGGCCGTCCAGGAGTACGCGTCCTTCATAGAGAACGACGTCCTCCCCCGCGCCGCCGGCGACTTCGCCGCCGGCCGGGCCCTCTTTGACGAGATGCTACGGGAGGAGCACATGGTGGACTACGACGCCGACCAGTTGCTGCAGGTCGGCTGGGAGCAATTTCACCTCACCCGCCGTCAGATGGAAGAGGTCGCCCGGCAGATAGACCCCAACCGGTCGGTGCAGGACCTGCTGGAGGAGGCCAAGGCCGACCACCCCACGGCGGAGGGACTGCTGGACGCCTACCGGGAGGCGATGGCGGCCGTCCGCCAGTACGTGATAGACCATGAAATCGCCACCATACCGGAGGGAGAAATCCTGCAGATTGTGGAGACCCCTCCCTACCTGCGGCCCATCATCCCCTACGCCGCCTACATGCCGCCGGGCATCCTGGAGGAACGGCAGGAGGGCATCTTCCTGGTCACGCCAGTAGACCCCAATGCCCCGCCGGAGGTCCAGGAGCAGACGCTGCGGGGGCACAGTCGGGCCAAGTTGCCCGTGACGGCGCTCCACGAGGCCTACCCGGGCCACCACCTCCAACTGGTCTGGGCCAACCGCCAGGAGACCATTCCCCGTCGGATGGGCACATTCCTGGCGACGCTTTTCATTGAGGGCTGGGCCTTCTACTGCGAGGAGTTAATGGAGCAACTGGGCTACATCGCCGAGCCCATCCAGCGCCTGGGCCGCCTCGCCGACCAGTTGTGGCGGGCCGCCCGCATCATCATAGACGTTTCCATCCACACGCGCGGGATGTCGGTGGATGAAGCGGTGGACTTCCTGGTGCGGGAGTGCCAGTTGGAGCCGGCCAACGCGCTGGCGGAGGTCCGCCGGTACACCACCAGCCCCACCCAGCCCCAGTCCTACCTGATGGGCAAACTGGCCATCCTGGACCTGGTGGCGGACTACCGGCGCGCCCATCCGGAGGCATCTATGCGCCAGATTCACGACGCCATCCTGGGATGCGGCAGCCTCCCGCCCCGCCTGATGCGCCAGCGGCTGCTGGGGTGAAAGCAGACGCGAACGAGCGCGGATGAACGCGAATTCTCCTCACACAAAGACACAAAGACACAAAGAAAAACATGAGTTAAATTCTTTGTGGCCTTTGTGTCTTTGTGTGATTCTCCTTCTGGCAGCTAGCCTGCGCTTCTACCGGCTGGATGCTCAGTCCTTCTGGAACGACGAGGGGAATGCCATCCGGGCGGCCCAGCGTCCCATCCCGCTGGTCATCGCAGCGGCGCGGGGGGACATCCACCCCCCGGGCTACTACCTGCTGCTCCACTTCTGGCGCATCCCCACGGGCGATAGCGAGTTCGCCGTCCGTTCCCTTTCCGTGTACATCGGTCTGCTGACGGTCGCTCTGACCGGACGGTTGGGGCGGCGGATGCTGGGGGCCGGAGTGGGCGCGGGGGCAGCGTTTCTGGCCGCCATCTCGCCCCTGGCCGTATACTATTCCCAGGAAGCGCGGATGTACGGCCTGCTGGGCCTTCTGGCCGTCGCCTCCACCGACCTCCTCTGGGGCCTCCTCCGCCGTCCGCGCCCCGCGACGGCCCTCCTCTACGCCCTGGTCGCCGCCGCCGGCCTCTACACCCATTATTCCTTCCCGTTTGTCCTGGTTGCACACAACTTGCTGGTTTTCGGACAGTGGATAACCACGGGAGGGGCAGGGCTGGCCCCTCCCCAATCGGGGGCGACCGCAAAGGGAGGGCAACCGCAGGGGGGGCAACCGGTAGGGGCAGGCCTTGCGCCTGCCCCAGGGGGGCAACCGCAGGGGGGGCAACCGCAAGGGTTGCCCCTACGGTGGTGGGTCGCCCTCCAGGCGCTGGTGGTGATCCTGTATCTGCCCTGGCTGCCCACCGCGCTTCGGGCGACGGGATGGCCCTCCGCCGGGCGAGGGTACACCTTGGGGGAGGCTCTACTGGACGTCTTCCGCGCCCTGACGGCGGGGCTCACCCTGCAGGCCGCGCCGGCCCGCCCGGTGCTGATCGGCGCGGGGGTTCTGCTGGTCCTGGGCCTGTGGTCCCGCCGGAAAAGGGCCCTCGCCGTGGCGACGCTGGCTCTCTGGCTGCTGGTCCCTCTCGTCCTCATCTTCGCCTTTGACCTCTACAAACCGGCTTACCTGAAGTTCCTTCTCGCCGTTCTCCCTTCCTTCTGCATCCTGCTGGCCGCGGGAATCCACAACCTGGTCCGACCGTTCCGTCTCCCCCGGCTCCCTCTCTCCTTCCTCGTCCTCACGTTTTACGTTTTCACGTCTTACGCTCTCGCCCCCTCCCTCCGCAACCTCTACTTCAACCCCGCTTACGCGCGGGACAACTACCGCCAGATTGCCGCCGACGTAGCGTCGCTGGGCCGGCCCGGGGACGGCGTCATTCTTAACGCCCCGAATCAGTGGGAGGTCTTCACGTACTACTACCGGGGCGACCTGCCCCTCTATCCGGCACCGTATCACCCGACCCCGGAGCAGGTCGTGGACTGGCTCTCGCCGATTCTCTCCTCTCACCAGCGGCTCTTCGTCCTCTACTGGGGGGACCGGGAGGCGGACCCGGAGCGCCGGATGGAGAACCTGCTGGCGGACAGGGCCTATCCGGCCTGGAGCCGCTGGTACGGGCGGGTTCGGGTGGCCCTCTACGGCCTGGGACCGTTGCCGGAGGAGCCCCGGGTCACCGTCCGCGCCCGATTCGGCCAGGAGATACTCCTGCACGGTTATGCCGTCGGCGAGGGGCCTTTCACTCCTGGGGACGTGGTGCCCGTCACCCTCTTCTGGGAGGCCGACGCGCTGCCGGACCGGTACAAGGTCTTCCTGCACCTGATGGACGACGGGGGGAGTCTGGTTGCGCAGAACGATGCCGAACCCCGGGGCGACCTCTCTCCGACCTTCATCTGGTCGGTGGGAGAGGTGGTGACCGACCGGCACGGGGTATACCTCCCGCCCGACCTGCCCCCGGGTGTGTATCGGCTGATGGCCGGGATGTACCGTGTGGATACTGGGGAGCGGCTACCCCTGACCCTGGATGGTGAGCCCGCGGGAGATTCCCTGGAACTGGGGGAAGTGGTGATTCGTTGACCAAATGAGGGATTTTGCGGCGGCCAGAGGCCGCCGCAAAATCCCTCTGATTCCCTTCCCCAAAGGGTGGGGTGAGGGTGAGAGAGTTAGAGAATTGATAAGCCCTGCTCTCCCCCATCAGAGTTGACAAAACCCTATCCCCATGCTACCATAATCCGGCTTATGCGGACGGTAGAATGGATTGAGGGCAGAGTTTGCCTGATTGACCAGCGGGTCCTCCCGGCGGAGTTCCGCGTCCTGGAACTGGAGACGCCCGAGGAGGTGGCGCAGGCCATTCGGGACATGGCGGTGCGGGGCGCGCCGGCTATTGGAGCGGCCGCTGCCTTTGGCCTGGCGCTGGCAGCCCGCCGCAGCCGCGCCGCCCACCGGGCCGGCCTCTGGCGCGACCTGGAGGAGGCCGCCGCCGTCCTGCGGGCCGCCCGCCCTACCGCGGTGAACCTGGCATGGGCGCTGGAGCGGGTCCTGGGGCGGTGCGCAGCCGAATCGGACCCCGATGCCATCCGGGACCGGGCGCTGGCGGAGGCCCAGGCCATCGCCGATGAGGACGTGGAGGTGAACCGGCGGCTGGGGGAAATCGGCGCGGCGATTGTCCCCGACGGCGCGACCATTCTCCACCACTGCAACACCGGCGCGCTGGCGACGGTGGACTACGGCACCGCCCTGGGCGTCATCCGCACCGCGCATGAACAGGGCAAGCGGGTCCACGTCCTGGTGGACGAGACCCGTCCCCTTCTGCAGGGAGCCCGCCTGACCGCGTGGGAACTGCAGCAGTTGGGCATCCCCTTCACCCTCATCGCCGACAACGCCGCCGGCCACTTCCTGCGCACGGGGCAGGTGGACCTGGTGCTGGTGGGAGCCGACCGGGTGGCCGCCAACGGCGACGTCGCCAACAAAATCGGCACCTACAAACTGGCGGTGGTGGCGAAGGAGAACGGCGTCCCCTTCTACCCCTGCGTCCCTACCTCCACCATTGACCTCTCCACCCCCACGGGGGACGACATCCCGATAGAGGAGCGGCCCGCCGGGGAAGTGACCGACCTGGTCTTCCGGGGGATGCCCATCGCGCCAGTGGGGGTGCGGGTGGCCAACCCCGCCTTTGACGTCACGCCTCACCGCTACGTCACGGGCATCATCACCGAGAAGGGCATCGCCTATCCGCCATTCGGGCTGAGTTTGCGGCGGATTGTGGGAGTGGGAACATAGCTGTGCGCCACCAACTGGCTCTCTTTCCCTTCCAGGATACTGGGACCCTCCCCGAATCAGAAACCCCTCGTCCGGGGGCGACTCGGGAACGGCTGTCTGCCTTGCTGGCGGGCGACCTGGACTTCCGGGGGGCAGAGACCGGATACGCTTCCCATCACTTTCACTCTTTTGCTGCCAAATTTCCACCCCAACTTCCCCGCCTCTTCATTCAGAACCTCACCGAAGAAGGAGAAACCGTCCTGGACCCTATGGCGGGTTCCGGTACCACGATTGTGGAGGCAGCCCTGCTGGGGCACCGGGGGGTTGGCGTAGACCTGGACCCTCTTGCGGTTCAGATTGGGCGGGCAAAAACAACAGGGGTGCTCTGGGAAGATTTGTCCCGCGCGGCCCGAAGGACGCTGATCCGGGCCCACCAGTGGCTCCAGGCCGACCGGTCGGAAAAACTTCGGGAGTTCCGCGCCCGTCTGAACGATGCGACCCGGGATTTTCTGGACTACTGGTTCCTGCCCTCTACCCAGGAGGAACTGGCAGCGCTGATGGCGGCTATTCGGGAGGAGCCCCACCCGGGTCTCCGCCGACTGATGCTCCTGGCGTTCTCCTCCACGATTGTGACCAAATCCGGAGGGGTATCCCTGGCGCGCGATCTGGCCCATAGCCGTCCGCATCGGGACCCGGAGAAGCGGCCGGCCAGCGCCCTGGATTTGTTCCGGGAACGTATCCAGCGGTATCGCCAGCCTTTGCTGGCAGGACAGATCAGCCCTGAAGGCGCCCTGATCCTGCATGGAGATGCCCGATCCCTTCCGCTGGGAGACCAATCCGTTCATCTTATTATCACTTCCCCTCCCTACGCGAACGCGATTGACTATATGCGGGCTCACAAGTTCTCCCTGGTCTGGATGGGCAAGCAGATAGACGAACTGGGTCGGTGGCGTTCCCGGTATATCGGCGCGGAGCGAACTCAGATAAGGCCATTTTGCCATCCCGTACCTGGCAGACCATTCGGGCTGTAGCGGAATATGACCCCCGGCGGGCCCGGATATTGCAGAGATACTTCATGGATATGCGCCGGGCGATCCAGGAGATGTACCGGGTGCTCCGTCCTGGGGCCGCGGCCGTTATCGTTGTGGGGCCCTCTGTGATGCGGGGAGTCCCTGTGGAGACCCATCTGTGCCTTGCTGAGATAGCGGAAAGCGAAGGGTTTGACCTGGTTGGGATCGGAGAACGGCGGTTAGATCGGGACCGGCGGATGATGCCGGTATCGGCCTATTCCCACTCCCGCTCGCCCATTGAACTGCGGATGCACAATGAATACGTGATTGGATTGGTGAAGCCGGAGGTGGTTAAACCCCTGCCAACCCGAATTGCATCCCTGGCTTTGGGGACTGGAGACCTGGACTGTGTCTACCACTTCGCCCTTCCCGAACTGATTCGGGCGGTGGATGAATCCGGCAACGAGAGCCAGAAAGAAATGCTGGACATGCTGATAGAAGGCCGCCGGTTGCGGGATATTGCGGACCTTCCGTTTGATCTTGCCATATAATGAGCACAGGTGGAGAGAATCTCAAAATCCTCCTCGGCGACCGGGTCTTCACCCGGGAGGAGTGGTTCCAGGAGGTGGAGCGAGCCAGAACGGAGCGGGCCCAACTCCCCTTTGAGGAGAAAATCCGCATCCTGGTGGAACTGCAGCGGCTGGCCCGCGACTGGGGCGGTCAGCCCGACATCATCGTCTGGCCACTCTGAACCTTCACGTTTCACGTTTCACGGGTAATTGCCCACTTTGTAGGGTCAGTCCGGCCAATACAGGCTGACAGCCTGCGCTACATTCCCAGTTTTCACGTTTCACTTTTCACGCCTTACGGAGTCCCTATGAACATCGTCGTCACCGGTTCCATCTCCTACGACTACCTGATGCGCTTTCCGGGCCGTTTCGTGGAACACATCCTGCCCGATCAACTCCACCGCATCTCCCTCAGTTTCCTGGTGGACGATATGCGCCGTCAGTGGGGTGGGTGTGCGGCCAACATTGCCTACAACCTGGCCCTCCTGGGCGAGCGCCCCTACCTGATGGGCACCGTCGGGCAGGACTTTTCCGAGTACCGGCAGTGGCTGGAGGCCCACGGGGTGGACACCACCCTCACCCGCGAGGAGCCTGACCTCTTCACCGCCTCCTTCTTCGCCAATACCGACCTGGATGGGAACCAGATTTGCAGTTTCTACACCGGCGCGATGGCGCGGGCGCGGGAACTCTCCTTCCACACCCTGAACCTCCACCCCGTGGATCTGGTCGTGATCTCACCCAACGACCCCCAGGCGATGATCCGCTACGCGGCCGAGTGTCAGCAACTGGGCATCCCCTACCTCTACGACCCCAGCCAGCAGATCATCCGCCTGAGCGGGGAGGAGTTGCGCGCGGGGCTCTGGGGCTGCGACCTGCTGGTAGTCAACGGCTACGAGTTTGAGATGCTCCGCCAGAAGACCGGCCTGAGCACCGAAGAGATTCACGCGGCGCCCGCGCGCGCCTGCGTGGTGACCTACGGGGCCGACGGCTCCCACATCTGGGCCGACGGCCGCCTCTACGAGATTCCCGCCGTCCCGCCCCGCCACCTGGCGGACCCCACCGGCGTGGGGGACGCCTATCGGGCCGGCCTCATCAAGGGGCTGGCTCTGGGCCTCCCCTGGGACCTGGCCGGGCGGATGGGGAGCCTGGCCGCCACCTACGCCCTGGAGAACCCCGGCGGCCAGGGCCACTTCTACACCCCCGCCGACTTCGTCCGCCGCTTTCGGGAGCATTTTGACGACGGGGGGAGACTGGACGGCCTGCTGGCTGAATAGCCAGACGACAGACGACAGACGACAATGATCAGCGGCCTGGCCACCTGACAGTTTGAAATCAGCACACGGATGAACACGGGCTGGACGGATGGACACGGATAAGAACCCGCGAAAACCCGTATCATCCATGCCCATCCGTGTCCCATTCTTCACGTTTCACGTTTCACTCATCACGCATCATACAACAAGGAGCAACCTATGCCTATAGACCACGACATCAAAGACCTGAACCTGGCCCCGGCGGGCCGGCTGCGCATAGAGTGGGCGGAGCGGGAGATGCCCGTCCTCCGCCTCATCCGGGAACGGTTCACGGCGGAGAAGCCCCTGAAGGGCGTCCGTCTCTCCGCATGCCTGCACATCACCACCGAGACGGCCAACCTGGCCCGCACCCTCCAGGCTGGCGGCGCGGAGGTCGTCCTCACCGCCTCCAACCCCCTCTCCACCCAGGACGACGTCGCCGCGGCCCTGGTCTCCTACTACGAAATCCCCGTCTTTGCCATCAAGGGGGAAGATAACGAGACCTACTACAAACACATCCACGCCGCGCTGGACCACAAGCCCCACATCACTATGGACGACGGGGCGGACCTGGTGAGCACCCTCCACAAGGAGCGGACCGACCTCATCGGCAACGTGGTCGGCGGGACGGAGGAGACGACCACCGGGGTCATCCGACTGCGGGCGATGGCCCGCCAGGGCGTCCTGCGTTACCCCATCATCGCCGTCAACGATGCTCTCACCAAGCACCTCTTTGACAACCGCTACGGCACGGGGCAATCCACGATGGACGGCGTCATCCGCGCCACCAACATCCTCATTGCCGGGAAGACCGTTGTCGTCGCCGGGTACGGGTGGTGCAGCCGGGGCATTGCGATGCGCGCCAAAGGACTGGGGGCCAACGTCATCATCACCGAGGTGGACCCGCTGAAGGCGCTGGAGGCGGTGATGGACGGCTACCGGGTGATGCCGATGCGGGAGGCCGCCCCCCAGGGGGACATCTTCATCACCTCCACGGGCGACATCAACGTCATTGACCGGCAACACTTTGAGGTGATGAAGGACGGGGCGATTCTGGCCAACTCCGGCCACTTCAACGTGGAGATCAACATCCCGGCGCTGGAGGAACTGGCCGGGGGGCCGCCGCGCCGGGTGCGCCCCTTCGTGGACGAGTACACCCTGCCCGACGGCCGCCGCCTCTACCTGCTGGCAGAGGGCCGGCTGGTCAACCTGGCTGCCGCCGAGGGCCACCCCAGCGCGGTGATGGACATGTCCTTCGCCAACCAGGCCCTCTGCGCGGCCTACATCCTCCGCAACGCCGGGCATCTGGAGCGCACCGTCTACACCGTCCCCGAGGAGATTGACCGGGAGATTGCCCGCCTGAAACTCCAGGCCATGGGCGTGGAGATAGACGTCCTGACGCCGGAGCAGGAGCGCTACCTGGCCTCATGGGAAGAAGGGACGTAGTGTAGCGCAGGATTTATCCTGCATCGTAGCGCAGGATTTATCCTGCCGGTGATGGAAGGACGGGGTTTTGCGACGGCCAAAGGCCGCCGCAAAACCCATTCCCTGCTGGCATCATCCATCAACAGGAGCAGATGACCGTGGAGACCCTCCGCACGTTCATTGCCATTGTCCTCCCCGACTCCATCATCCGCCAACTGGCCCAGGTCCAGCGGCAACTGGAGCGGCAGACCCCGCCGGAGAGCATCCGCTGGGTGAAGCCCGAGGGGATTCACCTGACGTTGAAATTTCTGGGGGACACGCCGGTGGGGAAACTGGATGCCATCCGGGCCGTGCTGGCAGCGGTGGCATCCCGGGCCTCGCCCTGCGCCTTCACCGTCGGCGGACTGGGGTGCTTCCCCAACCCGCGGCGCCCACGGGTCATCTGGGTGGGGGTACAGACCGCTGGCGGGGAATTGGCCGCCCTGCAGCGGGCGGTAGAGGCCGCGATGAAGCCGCTGGGGTTCCCTCCCGAGGGGCGGGAGTTCACCCCGCACCTGACCCTGGGCCGGGTGCGGGACCGCATCCCTCTGGCGGACCTCTCCCGCCTGGGCGCCCTGGTCTCCTCCACCGACATCGGGACGCTGGGAGAGGTGCAGGCACACAGTTTTGCCCTCATCCAGAGTGTCCTGAAGCCGTCGGGGGCCGAATACACCCCGCTGGCGGAGTTCCGGATGGGCATATAAGTCAAAGCCGGGGCGCCCTTCGCCTTTTTCGCGGGCGGTGGATAAGAGAGGGGTTTTGCGGCGGGCGGCTTCGCCGCCCGCCGCAAAACCCCTCTTTCCACCCGGAGGCGAGCCCGCCCGCTCCAACTTCTTCCGGGCGCAGAGAGCCCGCGGAACCCGGTGGGGAGCCCGCAGGCCTATCCCCCGGAGACGACGGAGACCAATTTGACGGTGTCGTCCGGCTCCAGAGGGGTGTCTTCGGTGAGCAGTTTGCCGTTGCGGACCGCCAGCACGGTCTCCGGGATCAACCCCACTTTCTCTATCGCCTGGCGGACAGTCATCCGCCCCTCCAGTTCCCACTCCCGGTCCCGGTAGATGAGTTTCATGGTCTCCTCCTGGACAGGGGATGCGTCGTTATCTCGCGCGGATGCCCGCGCGGAGAGTGCCATCTGCCGTGACGACGGCCCAGGCCATGTGCGGGGTGGTGTGGGCAATCCCGTAGCGGCCGCGCGGGTCAGCACAATCAGGCCGCCGCAGCCACCGGTCCGCTCCGCCAGCAGGGCCAGCACCCCCTCCGCTGCCTCCTGCGGGCCCATCCCCTCCCCCACCCGCGCACAGACGGTGCCGGTCGCCAGAATGCGCATCAATGCCTCCCCATCCCCGGTGGCAGAGGCTGCCGCTGACCGGTCATCGGCGTAGGCGCCACAGCCGACCAGCGGCGAATCCCCTACCCGGCCCGGCCATTTGCCTGGCTTGCCACCAGTGGAGGTCGCTGCCGCCAGATGCCCCTCCCCGTCCAGCGCGACTGCCCCCACCGTTCCAGTGGAGTTGAAGAGTTCGGCCGCATAGAGGCCCTCTCCGGCCCGCCAGGCTTCCCAGCGGGCCCGCTCCCGCTCCACCACCAGTTCCTCCGGCAGGATCAGGCCCATCCCGTGCCGCCGGGCGAATTCCTCCGCCCCCGGCCCCACCAGGAAATTGTGCGGCCCCACTTCCATCACCAGGCGAGCCAGCGAGACCGGGTTGCGCACCCGCCGGACGGCGGCAACCGCCCCCAGGCGGAGAGTCCGCCCGTCCATGATGATAGCGTCCAGTTCCACCTCGCCCACGGCGTTCAGGCAAGACCCCCGCCCGGCATCAAAGGTCGGGTCGTCTTCCAGAAGGCGGACTGCCCTCTCCACAGCGTCCAGGGCCGAGCCGCCGGCGCGCAGGACTTCCCATCCAGCCATCGCCGCCCGGCGGCATCCCTCTATGTGGGGCCCGTGTTCCTCCTCTGGAATTTTCCACGCGCCCCCGTGAACAACAATGATAGGTTTGTGGTTCATGCCCATCACGTAATAGAGTTCATCGGAAATTAGAGCACAGCATCCGGGTTATGCTAAGTCCAAGGAAAAACCATACTCATCCGCGTCCATCCGCGTTCATCCGCGTCCTATTTCCGATGAAGTCTAATTATTTCAGGCCGATCAGAATCGTCCTTCCTGAGCACTTCTTGCCAGTTGTCGGCCTTCGCCGAGTACGGGCACAGCGCCGCTGCGCCCCTACTATGTGCGCATCTGATAGACCGGGTCGGCGAAGGCCGACCATCGGCCGCAGGCCCAAAGAGGCTGACTTCAGTCAGCGCTGCTGACAGATCATCGCCTGCCCGATGAGCGTGGACAGGTCGGGCTGGTTGGGACCCAAAGTCTGCGCGTAACGGAAGGCTGCTTCGGCATCCCCGCAGCGCCCGGCATAGAGGTACGCCGTCCCCAGAGCAAAAGCCAGCGCCGCAGCGGGCGTCTCGGAGACGGCACGGAGAGAGGGGTCCCCGGCCTCCATCAGCGCCCGCGCCTGCTCGTAGCAGATGATGGCCTCAGGCCAGGCCTCCTCGGCGGCGTAGGCCTCGCCCAGGATAAACCACACCGCCGCCGGGCCCCCCTCCCGCTCTATGCTCTCTCCCACCACGCGGATGGCGACCCGGGGCAACCCCTGGGCCAGCAGCGCCCGGCCCCGGTAGTACATCCGCATCGGGCCCTCGGGATGGAGACGGGCGTATTCGGCGGCCAGTTCGGCCATCCGGTCGGAGCGGGCCGCCGCCACCGCGCACTCCCAGCGGGCCAGGAAGAGGACCGGCGCCAGCGACGGGTCCCGCTTCACCGCCGCGCCGTAGGCGTCCGACGCCTGGATGGGGTCGTTGAAGGCCCGGCGGAGGACTTCCCCCAGCAGGGCGTAGGCCCCGGCGTCCTCCGGGGCCAGCGCAATGGCCATCTGGGCGTCCCGCAGGGCCGCCGGGCCGTCTCCCAGGGCCAGATGGACGGCCGCCCGCGCCCGGTAGGCGGGAGCGAAGGACGGGTCCAGTTCCAGGGTACGGGAGAAGGCCGCCCGGGCGCACTCCCAATCCCCCGCCTGCTGGCACGCCAGCCCCTGGTCGTAAAAGACGGCGGGGCCGGGCGTCGCCGTCGGCGGGGGCGGAGTGAGGGGAGGCGAGAAGGTAACAAGAGACGACTCCGCCGCGCAGCCGGTAAACAGCAGGAGCAGGACCCCCAAAATACCTATAAAGGTAACAGTCACCTTGCGGAGCGCAACTGTCACCCAATCACTCCCAGTTCCTTCCCGACCTTCGCGAATTTCTCCAGGCCGTAGTCCAGGTCGTCCCGGCTAAGCATCGCGGAGACCATGACCCGGATGCGGGCCTGGCCCTTGGGGACGGTGGGGTAGCCGATGGCCATCGCGAAGACGCCCTCCTCAAAGAGGCGGCGGCTGAACTGCTGGGCCAGCGGCGCCTCCCCCAGCATCACCGGCGTGATGGGGGTGACGCTTCGGCCCACGTCAAAGCCCAGACGCTTCATCTCCCCCTTGAAGTAGCGGGTGTTCTCCCAGAGGCGGTCCACCAGTTCGGTAGATTCGGAGAGGACGTCCACTGCCGCCATGCACGCGGCGGTGTCGGTGGCGGTGACGGCGTTGGAAAAGAGGAAGGGGCGGGCCCGCTGGCGCAGGTAGTCTATGACCACCTTCTTGCCGGAGATGATCCCGCCGACGACGCCGAAGGCTTTGGAGAACGTGCCGATTTCAATGTCAAACTTCCCGTGGAGGCCGAAGTGGTCCACGATGCCCCGACCGCCGTAGCCCAGGACGCCCTCGCCGTGGGCGTCGTCCACCATCGTGATGAGGCCGTAGCGCTCAGCGACCTCGTAGATTTTGTCCAGCGGGGCCACGTCGCCGTCCATAGAGAAGACACCGTCGGTGATGACCATGCCGCGCCGGAAGTTGGGGAGGTTCTCCTTAATTTTGGCCTCCAGGTCATCAGGGTCGCAGTGCTCGTAGACGATGATTTTGGCCCCGCTGAGGCGGCACCCGTCAATAATGGAGGCGTGGTTCAGCCGGTCGGAGAAGATGACGTCTTCCCGGCCCAGCAGGGGCGGGATGGCGGCCTGGTTGGCGCAGAAGCCCGACTGGACGTAGAGGGCGTCCTCCACGTGCTTGAACTCGGCGACCTTCCGCTCCAGTTCCACATGGATGCTGAGGGTTCCGGCGATGGAGCGGACCGCCGTCGGCCCGACGCCCCAGCGGTCCAGCGCCTCGTGGGCCGCCTGCACCAGCCGGGGATGGGTCGCCAGGCCCAGGTAGTTGTTGGTGCAGAGATTGAGGACCTTTTTGCCGTCCACGATCATCCAGGGGCCGGGGGCCGAACCGATGGTGCGCAGGTGGATGAAGAGGCCCGACTCCTTCAGTGCGGCCATCTCCTCGCGGATGAAGTCAAACTTGTCTGCCATAGGTCTTTCTCCTTTTGGTCCGGAGATTGGAATGACCTGCCACAGGGCACAAATTGAGCCGTTAGCCGTCAGGGGTTAGGGGTTAGAAAGATACGCTGACCCCTGACAACTCTCCAGGGCGGGGGTCATTATACAGAGGGGAGAAGATTCTGTCAATCAGAGTAATTACCTACCACAAAGTACTCACAAAGGACACAAAGGGGATAAAAATCATTCTTTGTGCCCTTTGTGTAGCCTTCGTGTCTTTCGGGGTTTTTACAGAACAATTCTTGGGTCGGCAATTACCAATTCAGAAGGACCGGACAGGGATTCTAACGCAAATCTAATATATGTCCATCGCTTTTCTAACGCGGCCGGTTTATCATCCACGAATGCAACGAATGACACGAATTTATCACGAATCACGAATCACGAATCACGGAGGTATGAGTATGGACCTGAACCGGTATACAGAGAAAGCGCAGGAAGCGATTTTCGCCGCTCAGCGGTTGACGGGCGAGTACAATCACGGCCAGATTGAGCCGGAGCATTTGCTGTTGGCCCTGGTGCGCCAGGCCGACGGGGTGGTGCCCCAGGTGCTGGCGAAGATGAACATCCCGCCGGAGACGGTCGCGCTGGCCACGGAGCGCGCGCTGCGGGAGAAACCCAAAGTGTACGGCGCGACGCAGGTGGGGCTTTCCCGCGATCTCTCCCGCGCGCTGGAGGAGGCGGAAAAGATTGCCGCCCGCATGCGGGACGAGTTCATCAGCACGGAGCATCTCCTGCTGGCCCTGTTGGGGCCGCACGGGAACGGCGCGGCGCGCATCCTCTCCGCCCACGGCGTTACCGAGGACGCCGTCCTGCGGGCCCTGACCGTCATCCGCGGCAGCCAGCGGGTCACGTCCCAGAATCCAGAGGCCACCTACCAGGCGCTGGAGAAGTACGGGCGGGACCTGACCGCGCTGGCCCGCCAGGGGAAACTGGACCCGGTCATCGGGCGGGATGAGGAAATCCGACGAGTGATGCAGATTCTCAACCGCCGCACCAAGAACAACCCGGTCCTGGTCGGCGACGCCGGCGTCGGGAAGACAGCCATCGTGGAGGGACTGGCCCAGCGCATCGTCCGGGGCGATGTCCCGGAGGGGCTGAAGGATAAGCGCATCGTCGCGCTGGACCTGGGCGCGCTGGTCGCCGGGGCCAAGTATCGGGGCGAGTTTGAGGAGCGCCTGAAGGCCGTCCTCAAAGAGGTCACCGACGCCGAAGGGGAAATCATCCTGTTCATTGACGAGATTCATCAGGTCGTCGGCGCGGGGCGGGCCGAGGGCGCGCCGATGGACGCGGCCAACATCCTCAAGCCAATGCTGGCCCGGGGCGAACTCCACTGCATCGGCGCAACGACGCTGGACGAATATCGCAAGTACATTGAGAAGGACGCCGCGCTGGAACGGCGATTCCAGCCCGTCTACGTGGATGAGCCGTCGGTGGAAGATACCATCAGCATCCTGCGCGGGCTGAAGGAGCGGTACGAGGTCCACCACGGCGTCCGCATCCAGGACGCCGCGTGCATCGCGGCCGCCGTCCTCAGCCACCGCTACATCCCGGACCGGCACCTGCCCGACAAGGCGATTGACCTGGTTGACGAGGCCGCGTCCCGCCTGCGGATGGAGATTGACTCCAAGCCCGCCGAACTGGACGAGGTGGACCGGCGCATCATGCAACTGGAGATTGAGCGGGAAGCGCTGAAGAAGGAGACGGACGAGGCCAGCCGGGAGCGGCTGCAGAAACTGGAGAAGGAACTGGCCGACCTGCGGGAGGAGAGCCAGGCCCTGCGGGCCCGGTGGGAGCGGGAGAAGGCCGCCATCCAGGCCCTGCGGGAGACGAAGGAGCGAATTGAGCAGGTGCGCCACCAGATTGAGGAGGCCCAGCGGGCTCTGGACTACGCCCGCGCGTCCGAACTCCAGTACGGCGTGCTGATGGAACTGGAGCGCCAGCGGCGGGAGCAGGAGGAGCGGTTGAAGCAACTCCAGTCCGACCGCCCGCTGCTCAAGGAGGAGGTCGGGCCGGAGGACGTCGCCAAAGTGGTGGCGGAGTGGACCGGCATCCCGGTGACCAAACTGATGGAGGGCGAACGGGAGAAACTGTTGCGGATGGAGGAGGCGCTCCACCGGCGCGTCGTCGGGCAGGACGAGGCAGTCCGGGCCGTCGCCAACGCCGTCCGGCGGGCCCGCGCCGGGCTCCAGGACCCCAACCGGCCCATCGGCTCCTTCATCTTTCTGGGGCCGACGGGCGTGGGCAAGACCGAACTGGCCCGCGCCCTGGCGGAGTTCCTCTTTGACACCGAGGAGGCGATGGTCCGGATTGACATGAGCGAGTACCAGGAACGGCACACCGTCTCCCGACTCATTGGCGCGCCGCCGGGCTACGTGGGCTACGAGGAAGGCGGACAACTCACTGAGGCGGTCCGCCGTCGGCCCTACAGCGTGGTTCTGTTTGACGAGATAGAGAAGGCCCACCCGGAGGTCTTCAACACCCTGCTCCAACTCCTGGATGAGGGCCGCCTGACCGACGGGCACGGTCGGACGGTGGACTTCCGCAACACCATCATCATTATGACCAGCAATATCGGCAGTCGCTGGATCAAGGAACTGGGCGTGGAGGCGGCGCGGGAGCGGGTGATGGAGGAACTGGACCGGACCTTCCGTCCGGAATTCCTGAACCGGATTGACGAAATCATCCTCTTCCACAGCCTGACGCGCGAGGACCTGAAGCGGATTGTGGACATCCAGATGGAGCGACTACGGGGTCTGCTGGCCCAGCGGCAGATTGGGCTGGAATGGACGGACGGGCTGCGGGAGCACCTGGCCGAGGTGGGCTACGACCCGGTCTTCGGCGCACGGCCGCTGAAGCGGGTCATCCAGCGGGAGGTACAGGACCCGCTGGCGCTGGCCATCCTGCGCGGCGAGTTCCGCGAGGGGGACACCGTGCGGGTGGACATCCGGGATGGCCGGGTGATGTTTGGGAAATAAACGAAGTTCTGCGGCGGTGGCAGGGCCTCCGCCGCAGAATTTTTCGGCCTGTGGTAAAATAGAGCAGGAATCCGAACGGGCCAGGCGCTTCCGGAAGTGCCCGGCCCGTTCTTCAGGGAGGCCAGGGATGAAGACCCAAATCCACCGCACCGTGCTGGAACTGGTAGAGGGGGACATCACGGAGTTGGAGACGGACGCCATCGTCAACGCGGCCAACGAGTATCTGGCCCACGGCGGCGGGGTGGCGGGGGTCATCGCGCGCAAAGGCGGCCCGACCATTCAGCGGGAAAGCGACGAGTGGGTTCGCCGCTATGGCCCCGTCCCCACCGGCTCCGCCGCCATCACGTCGGGGGGCCGTCTGAAGGCCCGCTACGTGATCCACGCCGTGGGGCCCGTATACGACGCCGGGGCCCCGGAGCGGTCGGCCCAACTGCTGGCCTCGGCGGTGCGCGCCGCGCTGCGGATGGCCGACGAGCACAGCCTCAAATCCATCGCCCTGCCGGCCATCAGCACCGGCATCTTCGGGTATCCGATGGAGGAGGCCGCGAGGGTCATGTTGCGGACGGCCATAGACTACCTGCAGGGGGAGACAGGGCTGGAACGGGTGGTTTTCTGCCTGTATGGCCAGTCGGCCTACAAAATCTTCGCCGACACGCTGGAGCGGCTGATGGGCCCGGCGGCCCGCTGATTTTTTCTCTTCCCCTGGCCTTATTCTCCAGTGCGGACCCGCTGGTGTCGGAGCCGGGCAACCCGCAGGAGCGATAGGAATAGACCGGACAGGTCCGGGAGACCTGGCGGGTCTTTTTCATACTTCATACCAGCCCCTGCCGTACAGCGTAGACGGCGGCCTGGACGCGGTTTTTGAGCCCCAGTTTCTCCAGGATGTTGCGCACGTGGTTGCGCACCGTGTTCTCGGCGATCCCCAGTTCCCCGGCAATCTCCTCGTTGGAAAGCCCCTCCGCCAGCAGCACCAGCACCTGGCGCTCCCGCTCTGAGAGGGAATCCGGCTGGGTCGTCGGCAGAGGGGCCGGGGCAGCGCGGGCCACCTGGCGGAGCAGTTTCCCCGTCATCGTCCGGGAGAGGGGAACTTCCCCCTGGGCCAGCCCCCGCAGTTCCTGGAACAGCGCCTCCGGCCGCATGCTCTTCACCAGATAGCCGTCGGCGCCGCAACGGATGGCCGCCAGGAAGTCCTGGTCGTCCTCCGAGACGGTGAGGACCACCACCCGAACGCCGGGCAATTCCCGCTTGATCTGCCGGGTCGCCTCCAGGCCGTCGCAGACCGGCATCCGCAGGTCCATCAGGACCACGTCGGGGCGCAGGGCGCGGGCTTTCTCCACCCCCTCGGCTCCGTCCGACGCCTCGCCGACCACCTGGAAGTCTGGCTGAGCGTCCAGCAGGCGAGCCAGCCCCTTACGGAACAGGATGTGGTCATCCACCAGCAAGATACGCAATGGGTTCATCCCTACATCCTCAAACGGTACGCCAGCACCGGCTCATATCGCCCCCGCACCTGGACAACCCCCAGGGGCTCAAAAGACCACTCCTTTCCCGCTGATGCGACAACCGCTTCGGTGACGTATATTTCGCCAGCCGGGGCATACGTGCTGAGACGGGCCGCAATGTTGACCGCATCGCCGATGGCATCGTACTCCGGGTGCTGGGATGACCCCAGCAACCCCACCACAGCGGCCCCGGCATGGATTCCCACCCCCATCGGCATGCGCATCATATTGGGTTTTTCCTTCCAAAGTTTCTCCAGACGTTTTAACCCATCCTGAGCCGCCCGCAAGGCCTGGTCCACTGGCTGGTCCATCGGCAGGGGAGCGTTGAAAATTGCGGCCACCATATCCCCTACGTACTTGGTCACAATCCCACCGGCTTCCACAACGGCGTCTGTAAAGCAGGAAAGGTGATGACTGGCCGCCTCCCGCACCATTCGGGGGTCCTGTCCTTCCGTCAGTCGGACAAACCCCCGGACATCAGCGAAGAGGGCGACGACGAACCGCACATCGGTGTTGAGCAACTTCTCCCCATCCGGGGTCTCTATCAGGCGGGCGATGAGCCGGGGAGAGGCTCGCCCCTGAAGCAGAAGGGACAATCGGGATCGCCGCCGTCGGTCGTAGTGGGAACGCCAGAGGCCCGTTATCACAGCGGTGATCAGTATCCCTGCCAGCGGCGAGAAAGGGTCTAGCCCCTGCCCCTGGCTGATACCGACTACGACCAACACCAGAACTCCGCCGATCATGATCAACAGGACGATGGCCAGAAGAAACGGCGGACGAATTCGGGCGACGGCCCAGCCGGAGGAGAGAGAGGCGGCCAGGATCATCAGGACTGTCAAGTGGAGGGGAACAGGTGCTATCACATCGCCCACCAGGAGCGCGGTCGCTGCCTGAGCCTGAACTTCCACCCCGGCCATTTCCCCCACTGGGGTCCAGTATATTTCCGCCCCATCTCCCCCCGTCATTCCAACGAAGAGAATCCGTCCTGCCAGCGCCTCGGGCAGCAGGTCCCCTTCCAGAAAAGCCCGCAGAGGATATGCCGGTATGGAGCCCGGATGCGCCGGATAGTGAATCTGAACCTGGCCCGCCTTGTCCGGGGTCAGGGTGAAACCGGCCCACCGGAAAGAGGAACCGGTCGGTGGGGGGATGGCGGCCTGGAGATAGAGAGCAGCAGCCCGCCAGGCCAGCGCTGGCACCGTCTCCGTATCGGACTGCACCCAGAGTGGGACCCGACGCAGGACCCCATCGGGATCGGGGAGCAGGTTGATGTGCCCGATAATCCTGGCCGCAGAGGTGGGACGAAGCAGATAAGGGAACGTAACCCGGCCATCCTGAAAGGACGGCGTCCCGACGCCGATGGCTGGCCAGACAATCAACCCGTTCGGCAAAGCCGCAGGCAATGCTTCCTCAACAGATGGCGAGAGGGGGAAATCCAGCGCCACCACCCGCGCCCCGGCCTCATAGGCCCGCTGAAACAGGGTTGCGTATTGCTCGGGAGACCATTCGTCTGGTCGTCCGTACTGTTGGAGGGCTTCCGCATCCACTGCGATGATGGCCACTGGCGACCGTGTCCCTCCGGGGATGTGAAACAGGTCGCCAACCTTCGCTGCCCAGTTGGGGAGGAGGTCATAATAGGCCACAAGGCTAATTAGCAGGCCCGTGAGAGTACCAATTAGAAAGCCGACGAGCGTTCTGCGCATAACGCGGGATGACTATCGCACGGGTACCGCCATCAGTGGGACGGGCACAAACGTCACCACCCATATGATGATCAACAGGATTCCCAGGATAGTGCGTCCCGGCCCCAACCGGGAGGCATCGTTCAGGGGTGGGGGATGGCGAGGACCAAAGAGAAGGCCCAACATGGCCCAGATGACCCAGGTCGGCCAGGCTGGATTTCCCATCACCCAGAGGTACATCCCCAGAGCGACCAGCAGGCCGATGATCAGGTAGGCCAGTTTCCAGGCCCGACGGCCCAGCAGGGCATAGGCCACATGCCCCCCGTCCAGTTGGCCGATGGGGAGCAGGTTGAGGGCCGTCACCAGCAACCCGGCCCAGGCGGCGAAAGCGACCGGGCCGCCCGGGCTGACCGGCAGAGAGAGCCAGACGTCCTCCCCGGTCGCCCGGTCCGGCAGGATGCGCCCGAAGACCAGATATTTGGCCGCCAGGTACAGCAGCGAGTTCCCTTCCTGATAGACGACGGCAGCCTGCTCCTGGGGCGGAAGGAAGTCCGACGGCCGCCCCACACGGGTGAAGAGCAGTCCCAGAAAGAGCAGGGGGACGGCGACGATGAACCCGGCCAGCGGTCCGGCGATGCCGATGTCAAAGAGGGCCTTGCGGTCGCGCATGGGGGCCCGCTGGAAGATGACCGCGCCCATCGTCCCCAGAATGCTGAGCGGCATGGGAACGAAATAGGGAAGACTCACCGGCGAGCCATACCGGCGGGCGACGAAGTAGTGGGCCAGTTCGTGGGCCAGGAGAATGGTCATCAGGGCGACGGCGAAGGGCAACCCGGAGAGCAGCGCACTCAGGAGCGTCCCGCCGGGCTGAGGGGCAGCACCCGCCAGCATGACCGTCAGCAGGGTTGCCAGGAACAGAACCAGGTTCACCCAGGGACGCGGGGCCCGAGCCCGTACCACTCCCCGGACGGCGATGACCTGGTAAAGGTCTTTTTCTTTGGAGAGGAGGGCGGTATAGCCCAGCGCGGCGAACCGTTCCGAAATGCGCTCAAAGGCCCGGTCCGGGTCGTCATACAGGCGGCCGTAGAAAGCGAAAGCCGAGTCGGCCCCCGGCTGGACCTCCACCCGCTCCACCGCCATCAGGTCTCCCAGTTGGCTCCGTAATCGGTCCAGGATGGGGGAATCAGTTGGAAATGATGCGTCCATGTCTATCTATCGCCTTTTCGGAGATTGGAGATAGTCAATTCGTGTTAGTCTGAAAGGACTTCCCGGCTATTGTACCATAAAATGGTTTGGAAGGGAAAAACTGGCAGTTGCTGGAGATATGGGGGTTTGAGGCGGGCAGCGAAGCCGCCCGCCTCAAACCCCCATAGCATAAAGATTGTTTTTATTTGCGGCGGCAAAGCCGCCGCAAATAAAAACAAAGGGAGGAGGGGGAGTGGGGAGCCGCCCCGTGCTGGGGGAGGGAAGATGACCTACCTCCGCCGCACGCGGGGGCCCTGGGGGGTATCTTCCACCACATAGCCCATCCGGGCCAGTTCCTCCCGGATCGCGTCCGCCCGGGCCCAGTCCCGCGCGCGGCGGGCCGCCTCCCGCTCCTCTACCCGCGCGGCCACATCCGGCGGCAACAACTCCTCTGCCCGCTCCGCCGCCAGCACCTCCTCCACCACCTCCGCCGGAAGCCCTTCCTCCAGAGCAGGCAGGCGGACATCCCCCAGCACCGCCAGCGGAAATACTTCCCCCCGGAGGAAGCGCTGCTCCTCACCGCCCCGCCGGATCGTGACGCTGCTTCGGCCCATCACCCGGGCCTCCCCGGCAGCAAAATCCAGCACCACCGCCGTATGTTCGTCTATCCCCACCAGTGTGGCCGACGGGGGCAGCATCGCCTCCAGCACCCGCGTTCGCTCCTGGCCCATAAAGCCATAGCGGGTGTCCAGATTGGCCCCTCCTTCCTGATTGTCCCAGTGGGTGACGATGGCCAGTTCCAGGCCGTAGGGGCCCAGAAGGTCCAGCCCGGCCTGCCAGTGGGGGTCCTCACCGACTTTGTAGATTTCGTAGACGGGCAGGGCGTAGGCGCTGGCGGCAATGGCCATTGCGCTGGCGAAGGCCAGGACCGCACCCCGCCGCTGCCGGGCGACGATGCGCTGCCAGGCCCGTGTCCTCGCCAGATGGCGGACGGCGTAAGTGGGGCTTCCCGGCCCCATGAAAATATAGTTAGCCTGCAAGAGGGGAGCGGTGAGATGGGGGTCATCCGTGCTGAGGGGCCCATCCTTCCGGCGGGCCGGTATGATGGTCACCTGAGGGTGATAGTTCTGCAGCCGCTCCTGGATGAACTCCGCCAGGCGGCCCGCCACCCATGCGGAGTTGGGCTGGAATCCTGCCGGAGTCTCCAGGACGGCAACCCGGATCGGCGCCCTCAGGCGGCGGAAGAGATACTCGTGCACCCCCCGGCCCGCCGGGGCCGTCTCCCCGGAGCCGAAGAGGGCAATGAGGCCGGGGTGGATGGAGAGATGGTTCGTCATACCGGATACCTCAGGCTTGTCGTCAGCCCCGCCGCAAAGCGGAGCCAAATCGCCCGGACGTATTGCAACTTGACAAATTATTCCGACAATCCGTTGCCCGCTACAGGGTAGGGTTTCTCCGGCTGTGCCCTCACCCCTCCCCTGGCCCCTCCCCTCTCCCGCACAGCGGGAGAGGGGAGGGGAAGAGGAAGGGGGTTTTGCGGCGGGCGGCTTCGCCGCCCGCCGCAAAACCCCCTTCCTTAAATCCCCCCTCTCCCCTGGCCGCAAGGCCAAGGGGAGAGGGGGGATCAAGGGGGGTGAGGGGTTCATAAAAGCCGGTGAGCGCAGAAAGTGTCAGCCGTGACGGCACTCTGGAGGTACGATTTTTCAGGACTTTGGGCTTCTGCCCCCGGTACGATTTTAAGAGACTTGACACCTCTATTGGGAGAATGGGTTGGCGGCGGCCCGCTCTGCGGGCCGCCGCCAACCCCCAACCCCTTATACCGTCTCAAACTGGCTGTTGTACAACTCCGCGTAGAAACCGCCCCGCCGCATCAACTCCTCGTGCGTCCCCTGCTCCACGATGTTCCCGTCCCGCACCACCAGAATCAGGTCGGCGTTGCGGATGGTGGAGAGCCGGTGGGCGATGACGAAACTCGTCCGCCCCCGCATCAACTCGTCCATCGCCTCCTGGATCAGCAACTCGGTGTGGGTGTCCACCGAACTGGTCGCCTCGTCCAGAATCAGCATGGGCGGGTTCGCCAGGAACGCCCGCGCGATGGTCAGCAACTGCTTCTGCCCCTGGGAGACGTTGGTCATCTCCTCGTTGATGACGGTGTTGTACCCCTCGGGAAGCGTGCGGATGTAGCGGTCAATGCGGGCCGCGCGGGCCGCCGCCACCACCTCCTCATCCATCGCATCCTCCCGCCCGTAGCGGATGTTCTCCAGAATCGTCCCGTTGAAGAGCCAGGTGTCCTGCAGGACCATCCCGAAGAGGCGCCGCAGGTCGGAGCGGGCGAACTGGCGGACGTCGTAGCCGTCTATCAGAATGGCCCCGTCGTCCACGTCGTAGAAGCGCATCAGGAGTTTGACCAGGGTCGTCTTGCCCGCGCCCGTGGGCCCCACTATGGCGACCTTCTGACCGGGCCGGATGCGGGCGGAGAAGCCCCGGATGACCGGCGTGTCGGGCACGTAATGGAAATGCACATTCTGGAACTCCACCCGTCCGTCCACCCCTTCCAGGTGGACCGGCTGCTCCGGGTCGGGGGTTTCTTCTTCGGCCTCCAGGAACTCAAAGACCCGCTCCGCCGCCGCCACTGTCTGCTGCAGGACGTTGGAGATGTTCGCCAGTTGGGTGATGGGCTCCGTGAAGCCCCGGATGTACTGGGTGAAGGCCTGGATGTCGCCCAGCATGATCCGTCCCCGGACCGCCAGGTAGCCGCCCGCGATGACCACCCCCACGTAGCCCAGGTTGCTGACGAAGCGCATCATCGGCATCAGGATGCCGGAGACGAACTGGGCCTTCCAGGCTACATTATAGAGGGATTCGTTGTATTCGTCAAACTGATGGAGGCTCTTCTCCTCACCATTGAAGGCCTTCACCACGATGTGCGCGCCGAAGGTCTCCTCCACGTGCCCGTTCACCCGGCCCAGGTCGGCCTGCTGCTGGGCGAAGAACCGCTGGGAGTGGCGGATGATGAACGTCACCAGCCCGGAGGAGAGGGGAATGACCAGCAGCGACACCAGCGTCATCTGCCAGGAGATGGAGAACATCATCACTAACATCCCGACGACGGTGACGACGGACGTCACAATTTGCATCAGACTCTGGTTCAGCGTCTGGTTGACGGTGTCCACGTCGTTGGTCAGGCGGGAGAGGATTTCCCCGTGCTGGGTCCCGTCAAAGTACCGGAAGGGCATGCGGTGGATTTTCTCAAAGACGTCGCGGCGCATCTGGTAGGTGATCCGGACGGCGACGTTCGTCATCAGCCAGCCCTGGGCGTAACCCAGCGCGGCGGAGAGGGCGTAGAGCCCCAGGACGGTCAGCAGAATCCGGCCGATTCCGGCGAAGTCAATGGTTCCCGTGCCGGCCAGTTGCGCGATGAGCCCCTCAAAGAGTTTGGTGGTGGCCTGGCCCAGAATTTTGGGCCCGAAGATGGAGAAGACGGTGGACCCGACGGCCAGCAGGAGGACGATGAGAATCGTCCAGCGGTGAGGGCCCAGGTAGGCGATCAGTCTGCGCAACGTCCCGGCGAAGTCGCGCGGTTTCTCCACCGGCCCCATCATCAGATGGCCGGGGCCGCCCCGGCCTATGGGACCGGGGCCGCGCAGCGGGCCGGCAGGCCCCCGTTGGGGGTCGGTCAGAGACCGAAGGGGACGAGCAGGAATGGTCATATCACCTCCAGAATCCGTAGCGCTGTCGCGCAGGATTAATCCTGCGCTACAACGGCTGCTACTTTCAACTGCGAGAGCGCGATCTCCCGGTAGATGTCACAGGTCGCCATCAGTTCCTCGTGGGTGCCCTGGCCGACGATGCGGCCCTCGTCCAGCACCAGAATCCAGTCGGCGTCCTTGATGGTCGCCACCCGCTGGGAGACGATGATGACGGTACTATCCCCGACGTACTCCCGCAGGGCCCGCCGCAGTCGGGCATCGGTCCGGTAGTCCAGTGAGGAAAAGCAGTCGTCAAAGATGTAGACAGACGGCCGCTTGACCAGCGCGCGGGCGATGGTGAGCCGCTGCTTCTGCCCGCCGGAGAAGTTGGCCCCGTGTTGGGCCACCTCCGCCTCCAGCGGCGAGCGACCGTCCCCACCGGTCCGGGAGAGGATGATGTCCCCGGCCTGGGCGACCTCCAGGGCGCGCAGCAATCGCTCCTCGGTGGCGTTCTCGTCGGCAAAGCGCAGGTTGCTGGCGATGGTGCCGCTGAAGAGGTTGCTCTGCTGGGGGACGTAGCCGATGCGGTCCCGCAGGTCCTTCAGCCGCACCTGACGGATGTCCACCCCGCTGATGCGAATCTCTCCCCCGGTCACGTCGTAGAAGCGCGGGATCAGGTTGACAAGGGTGGACTTGCCGGAGCCGGTAGTGCCGATAACTCCCACCGTCTCACCGGCGCGAATCGTGAAGTTGATGTCGTGAAGAACGTACTCCTCCGCCCCCGGATAGCGAAAGCAGACGTCGCGGAACTCAATGGTCGGCGTGAAAGGCTCCGAGAGGGGAATGGGCGCTTCGGGGTCCTGGATGCTCACTTCGGTCTCCAGCACTTCGGCGACCCGGTTGGCGGCGACGTCCACCCGGGGGAGCATGATGAAGAGCATGGAGAGCATCGTGAAGGCGAAGAAGACCTGCATCGCGTACTGCATAAAGGCGATCATATCGCCGATGCGCATCGTCGCCTGGGCCACCTGGTGGGCGCCGACCCAGAGGATGAGCACGGTCAGCCCGTTCATCAGGAGCATCGTCACCGGCATCATCACGACGGCGGCCCGGTTGACGAAGAGGAACGTCCGGGTGAGGTCCTGGTTGGCCCCATCAAACCGCCGTTTCTCGTGGTCCTGGCGGTTGAAGGCCCGCACGACCATCATCCCAGTCAGGTTCTCCCGGGCGATCTGGTTCAGCCGGTCAATCAGGGACTGGATGATTTTGAACTTCGGCAGGGTGATGCTGAAGACCAGCATAATCAGCCCGACCAGGACCAGGACGCCCAGCCCGATGATCCACATCATGGACGGACTCTTGGCGGCGGCGCGGATGATGGCGCCGATGCCCATCAGCGGGGCGAAGAAGACCATGCGCAGGAGGAACATCATCACCATCTGAATCTGGGTGATGTCGTTGGTGGAGCGGGTGATGAGGGACGCGGTGGAGAACTGGTCCAATTCGGCGCCGGAGAAGGCCATTACTTTCTCAAAGAAGAGGCGGCGCAGGTCCCGGGCCAGTCCGGCGGCCACACGCGCGGCCAGGAAGCCGACGACAATGGTGGCGGCGGCGGCGACCAGGGCGATGAGGAGCATCTGCCCGCCGACGCGCAGGATGTAGGCATTCTGAATCCCGAGGACGTCGGCGCCCAGAGCCTCGTACTCGGCCCGGACGGCACGGGCGGCGGCCTGGAGCAGGGCCTTCTCCCCGCCGATGGCCTCAAACCGCTGGTCCACCGCCTGGACGATGCGGGCCCGTGCCTCCGCGGGCATCCGGGCCAGCAGGGCGAAGAGGTCAGTCCCCGGCGGGAGTTGGGAGAGGTCAATGCCGGCCATCCCCGGCATCAGCGCCTGAGCCTGTTCGGGGTGGGCCCGGACCGCCTCTATGCCGGAGACGATGATGAGCGCGCGGGCCAGGGGAGCCTGGATGCGCTCCAGTGCCACCGGGTCGGCGGCCCGCAAGACGTAGATGGGCCCCTGGACCAGCGCGGGGTACTTCTTCGCCAGCGCGCCGGAGTCCGGCGAAGAGGCGTCCACCCGAACGTACTGGGCCAGGACGTCGGCCTTCTCTTCGTCGGTGAGGAAGAGAAGCAGGTGGTCCAGGGTGGCCGCGTGCATGGCCTGGGGCACTGCTTCCTCCACCCCGCCCTGCTGGATGCCCACGTTGACGATGCGGGACATATAGTCCGGCAGGGTCAGGTCGGCGTTGGCCTGCACAAAGAGCAGGACGATGATGGAAAGGACAAAGAGCGTGTAGGGTTTCAGATATTTCAACAGTCGGCGCATGGTGTTCTCCAGGGAATGTAGGACAACTGTTCACAGTTGTCCTACCGGGGTCGTCTCCCGGCTCAGTTCGTTCAGGAGTTTGCCCAGAATGTCGTGGAGCACGGCCCGTTCCTCAGCGGAGAGGCAACGAAGGAGGTGCTCCGTCACGCGGATTCGTTCGGCCCGGACTCGTTCCAGCAGCCGCGCGCCCTCATCGGTCAGCGCGACCAGGACGGAGCGGCGGTCGGCCGGGTCCGGCCTGCGCTCCACCAGCCCCTGCTCCAGGAGCCGGTCCACGATGCCGGTCATGGAGGCGGCGCTCTGGTGGGTGGCGGCAGCCAGGTCACCCATCCGGGAGGCCCGCCCCTCGGCATGATCCAGCGAGCAGAGGGCCATGAACTGGGGGAAGGTCAGGCCGTGGGCGGCCAGGTCGCGCGCGAAGTGGCGCCGCAATGCCCCCATCAGGTGAAGCAGGCGCATCCCCAGGTCCTGCAGTTCATCTTCCACGAAAACCCCTCCAGTGGTAGGACAACTGCAAGCAGTTGTCCTACAGCATTGCTTTGCGGCACAAAAATTTCACGGCGTGAAATTTACCACCGACGGGGAATTTTGTCAAGGTAGGGAGCGCAGAAAAAGCCCGCCGCTCACAGCGGCGGGCTCAATTGCGAAGGTCCCTCGGGCCGGAAACTCCCTCTGGGCCGGGGCGAGAGTGGGATAAGAATATTGTTTTTGTAGTGGTGGTGGCTCCGCCGTCACCACAAAAACAATTTTTCTTTTATCACTTTCCTCCCGGTAGGAGGGCATGCCCCGCTTTCTCAGCAGCCTCTTGCCGGGGAGAGAAGGGGGCGAGAAGGATGAAGGGGGCCATTCGCCAGCAATCTTCGTACGAAACGGTCAGGTGGCCCGGCCGGTTATTCTCCCGGAGGAGTTTGTACCCTGATTTCCACCGTCAAGAACCCGTCGTTGTCGGTGACGACGTCGTCGTTAATGCGGAGATACAGCAGGCCGAGAGCGTCCGACCGAATCGTTGCTCTGCGTCCCACATAGAAGGGATACCCCTTTTCGCCAATCCGCCCGATCAGGCAGCCGCCGATTCCATTGGGCACCGGGTAGTACGAGGGGGCCGGGTACTGGGAGGGTGATGCTCCCTCCGGCCCATGGTACCCGACTTCTGGTGAGTAGAGCCAGCGCCCCCGGGCCACAATGGTCACAACATCCCCGGGGTGCAGAGCGATCCCCATACTCTGCCAGCCCCGATAGGCGTAGACCCGCCGCTCTACCAGGTCGGCCTTCTGGACCGGGATCCCATCGGCGCGCAGAACAGTGGCGGCGAACAGGCTCAGCGCCACTGCGGTCAGGACAATCAGCGCCAGCAGGCGAACCAGCAATTGTATTTTCACCATACCAGCCCCCAGCGGATCAGGACACGCCAGTCCTCTGGCCAGAAGACCCACCGCCCCTGCACCCGCCGGAAGTAGCACTCCCAGCGGTTGTCCGTCCAGACAAAGGCCCAATTGCCCTTGATCTTCAATTCCTCAATCCTGGGCGTCGGGCCCCTGTACAGGGGAAAGTTCTCTTCCGGGAGGGAACTCTCGTAGCCCAGGACTTCGTTGTACAGGGCCGGGTCAGTCTCCCCCAGGGCAGCAACATACTCCCGGAACGCGCTCTCCACGGTCGCGTACTTTTCCTGATGGACGGGAGTGAAGTAAGCGGGGTTCCAACGGGGTTCCTGCGCCAGGATAACGACACCTCCCGCCAGCAGGAGCGCCAGCGATACCAGACCACCCACCATCCATCCCCATCTACAGTTCATTTTTCACCTCGCTTCCCGCAGGTCCACGATGGGGGTAGACTCCCCGGTGATAATCCACTTGCTGTTGGCCTTCAGTTCCTGAGCGGTCAGGTAGCGCAGGTACTCGGTGGCGATGTCCGGGTACCGGGCCAGTTCGGCAATCAGCATCTGGATGGACTTGCGCTGGGCCTCGGCGACCAGGGTAATCTGGTAGGCTTCTGCCTCGGCCCGTTTCTGGGCGGCGTAGTAATCGGCGTCGGCCTGGATGCGGATTTGCTCCGCCTCCGCCTGGGCCTGTTCCTGCCGCTGGGCCGCGACCATGCGGTCCTTGATGGCCTGGACCACCTCATCCGGCGGTGACGCGCTCTGAATCTGCACAGTGACAAAGCGCACGCCGTACTGGTCTTCCTTGACCTTCAGGGCCTCCATGATTTCCTGGTTCATGCGGGCGCGGTCGTGCATCACTTCGGTCATGTTTTTGGTGTTGATGACGTCTCTCAGTTTACCCTGCACGAACTCAAACAGGATGCGCTCCGGGTCATCCACCTCCAGGGCGAACCGGCTGGGGTCGGTGACCACATACGTATATTGCAGAGAGACAACCATGGTCACATCGTCGGAAGTCATGGCCGAAATCTGGTCCACGTACCCCAGGCGCTCGTTGACCCGGACCAGGATGACCGTATCCCAGAGGGGGATTTTGAAGTGCCAGCCGGGCTGGTCCACACCCAGGAACTGCCCGCCGCGCAGGTGAACGCCTCGTTCATACGGGTGAACCTTATAGATGGCTGCCCGTGCCAGGACCAGAATCACCGTTAACAGGATGAGCGCGGTGATGATGACCACCGATGCCTTGTACAGGGTCTCCAGCATGTTCCGGGAGTGTTGTATCGGGCTCGCCGACGGAGAATTCGGGGTTGTCATTTTACAAAATCTCCTTGCTGTATTCTGGTGAGACAAACGTTACTCTAACCGGCTATAGTGGAACCGGATGCCCGGTTGGCTCCCGAATCTGACTCCATATTATCACACTGCAGGCCGTTTGTCTACTGTAAAGATTGACAGGTATGGGCAGAGAAGAAGACCCGGCGGCAAACCGTCGGGTCCATTCTGCCAGGCTCCCTTCGGAGGCTGAAGCGCCCAGGGGCACTGACATTTCGGCATGCAGGGGGCTTACAGCCACTGTGGCGGGGGAAAAAAAGGGGTTGAGGGGGCGGCAGCCCTTCGGGCTGCCGCCCCCTCAACCCCTTCTCTTCACCTCTTCTCCCCCCGTTTCGAGGGTGCTTAGAAAGCCAGGGATGAGATACTCTCTCCCCTTGGCCTGCGGCCAGGGGAGAGAAAGAAGGGGTTTTGCGGCGGCGGCCGAAGGCCGCCGCCGCAAAACCCCTTCTCATTCCCCTCCCACCAATTTCATCTGGAAAATGAACTGTCCCTTAGAACCGAAGTCTACTGCGTCGGCACCTTTGATGCCCAATCTTCGCTGTATTGGACCGTGGCCATCTGGGCCTGGAGCCACTCCTGGAAAACCCGTTGCTCCTCATAGGAGCGCAGCCAGGACTCCAGTTCCCGCACCTCGCGGCCCATGACCTGAACGATATACCAGCGACCGTCCGTTCCCGCCAGAGGGGCGGTGTACTGCTGTGCCGGGGTCTCCCAAACGGTGCTGGCGGCCTCTTCGCCGAACTGCTCCGCCAGGAACCCCTTTGTGACCCACTCTGGATCGCTGGCATAAGCGGCGCTTTCCTCGTCCGCCTTGATCTCCGCCGCGATGTCCTCCCACTTCTCCCCTTTGCCCAGCCGCTCCGCTACCTGCCCGGCTTCCTCCTGGGTGGAGAATGAGAAGTAGCGGATTTGGACCTGTTCCATCGTCTGGGGGAGTTCAGCCGCCATGGCCTGCTGAAGTTTGTCATAAAGCAGGCTGGCCTCCACCATCGCGCGAAATCTGGCCTCGCTGAGACCACTGGGTTTCAGGTAGGTCTTCACATATTCCTGATAACGGCGGTCAAACTCTTCCTTCGGCACCGGTGTCGGCATCGGGGTCGCCGTGGCCGTCAGGGCCGTTTCCGCCGTCACCGGAGCGGTGGGGACGACCGTGGGGGTCAGGAGAGCCGCCATGGCCGCGTCCCGGTCGTAGCCGAACTGCTCCTCAATGGCCCGGTCTATCTCTTCCTGGGAGACGGCGATCCCACGCCGGGCCGCCTCCTGCCGGATGATTTCCTCCTGCACCATCCGGTCCAGCACCTCCTTGCCCAGCATCATCGCGTAGGTCTCGGAGAGCATGGAGTCCAGTTGGCGAATCTGGCTGTTCAGATACTCCAGGAGGAAGGAGGCGCTGGGGTCAGTGGGGTCCAGTTCCATCCGCTGGGCAGTATAGTAGTTCCGCTGTTCCTGGAGGACAATGCGGTAATGCCGGACGCGGGCCTGGAAATCGGCGGTGGTGATGGGGACGCCGTTGACCGTGGCGACCGGCGCCCGGCCCTTAAAGACGTTCTCCGCCAGGTAGCCATAGAGCAGGATGCCCATGACCAGAACACCGACGGCAACCGCCCCGGCGATAATCCAGCGGTTCAGGCGCGCTTCCCGTTCCGCCCGGGTGCGCTGTTTTTTGGTCATTGGGCGCGGTGCTGCAACCTCTTTACGTTTTCTGGACATGATGGACCCTCACGTTGAGAAAGAAACCCTGACCGGGCAACCCGGGTTGAGGGAGAAAATAGAGTTTTTGCGGCGGCAGAGCCGCCGCAAAAACTCTATATCCTCCCCCTGAATCTCCCCGGGAGACGCAAAAATTTTCTCTTCGTTGGGCTATCTGGGATAGATGAAAAGCAACGGATCAGGCTGGGTGGGTGTAATCCACGACGAACGGCAGGAGGGCCAGGTGGCGGGCTCGCTTGATGGCCCGGGCCAGTTGCCGCTGATGGCGGGCGCAGAGGCCCGTCTGTCGCCGGGGCCGAATCTTGCCCCGTTCGCTCAGGAAACGGCTCAGCGTATTGGCGTCCTTATAGTCAACCTTCTCCACCTTTTCGGCGCAAAACACACACCGGCGCACAGACCGCCGCCACTGGGTCTGTTGGGTTCGGGCCTCCCCTCGCGCGGCTGCGGTTGTCCGACCCACCTGCCGTCCTCCCGATGATGACCGTCTATCTTCTGCCAATCCTCACCTCCAATTTAAAGAAGGGAGTTTTGCGGCGGCGGTCTTCAACCGCCGCCGCAAAACTCCCCATCTTAAAACGGAAACTCCTCGCCAATGACCTCTTCGCCCGCGGGAACCTCTTCCTCTGATACCTCCGGCTGTTCCAGTTCCAGATTCTGTGGGCGGCCACCGAGGATGATCATCTCCTGGGCAACCAGTTCGGTACGGAAATGTTTCTTGCCCTCAGCATCTTCCCATCCCCGGGTCTGCAGGCGACCCTCAATGTACACCTGATGTCCCTTGCGCAGACGCTGCTTGCAGATTTCGGCCAGATTTCCCCAGGCGACCACGTTGAACCACTCCGTCTCCTCACGCCGTTCACCGTTGGAATTGGTCCAGCCGCGCGTGGTCGCGACGCTGAAGGAGGTCACCGGCCGCCCGGCCGGCGTATACCGCATCTCAGGGTCCCGACCCAGGTAACCGATGATCATCACCTTGTTCAGCCCTCTCATCTCTTCCGTACTCCTTGTTAATCTTCCTCTGTACGAACAATCAGGTACCGGAGGATCGGCTCTTTGAGTTTGAGCGCCCGATCCATCTCAGCCACGCCTCTGGCATCCAGGCTGAACTCCATAAACACATACTGGCCTTCCCGGACTTTGCGAATGGGATAGGCCAGTCGTCGGAGTCCCCAGGGCTCCACTTTTTGGACGGTGCCGCCTCTGGATTCCACGAGGCCTTTGACCTCGTCTATCACTGCGGCCAGCCCCTCCGAGTCCACCTGGGGGTGCACAATATAGGTCAGTTCATATTGTCGCATGGACGGTTGAAACCTCCTTTCCACGGGATTGCCTCCGGTCCGCGCCGGAGGCGGAAAGCCCGTCCGGGCATGTAAACGGGCATAATCATAACACAGAGCGCGGATTTTGGCAAATCAGACCACAGACGACAGACCACGGACGACAGACCACGGACGACGGTGGTCTGTGGTCTGTGGTCCGTGGTCCGTGGTCAGTGGTCTGTGGTCCGTCTTCAGCCTTCACCGCCGATGACCCGGCGAGGGCGACCGGCCGCCTCCGGCGGGCCGACCAGACCTATCTCCTCCAGCCGCTCTATCAGCCGGGCCGCTGTTGGGTAGGCGATGCGCAACCGGCGCTGCAGGTAAGACGCAGAGATGGTCTCGCGGGTCCGCAGAAGGGCAATGGCCTGCTGGAGCAGGTCGTCCTCCTCCTGCGAAGCGGACATGGGGAGAGCCCCCCCCGCTGGCATCATGGACTCCCATGGCGCCTCGCTCACCCATCCCGGCAGTTGCTGCCGCCAGAATTCCACCACCCGCTGAATCTCCGCCTCACTCACATAGCATCCCTGCAGCCGCACGGGATGGCCGGCATCGGCGGCCAGGTAGAGCATGTCCCCCTTGCCCAGAAGCGTCTCCGCGCCGGGCATGTCCAGGATGACCCGCGAGTCTACCTGGCTGGCTGTGGCGAAGGAGATGCGGGCCGGGAAGTTGGCCTTGATGAGGCCGGTCACCACATCCACGCTGGGCCGCTGGGTCGCGACCACCAGATGGATGCCGGTCGCGCGGGCCATCTGGGCAATACGGCAGATGGTCCGCTCCGTCTCCTCCGGGGCCAGCATCATCAGGTCCGCCAGTTCGTCTATCAGGACGACGATGCGGGGAATCCGCAGAGATGGGTCGCTCCGCCCCACCTTCTCGTTGTAGTCGTCTATGTGACGGGCCCCGGCAGCGGCAAAGCGGCGGTACCGGTCGTCCATCTCGTGGGCTACCCATCGCAACACCCGACCGATGCGGTCCAGTTCCACTTCGGTGTGCCCCAGAAGATGGGGGAGGCCGTTGAAATGGACCAGTTCCACCATCTTGGGGTCAATCATCACAAACCGCAGTTGGTCGGGCCGATTGGTCATCGCCAGGCAGGTCGCGATGGCTTTGATGCAGACGGATTTGCCGGAGCCGGTGGTGCCCGCAATGAGGAGATGGGGCATGGTGCTCAGGTCCGCCACAATCGGGGTCCCGGCGACGTCCTCCCCCAGCGCGATGGCCAGGGGGGAGTCCATAGCAGCGAAGGCGTCGCTCTCCATCACCGAACGGAGGGAGACCCGGCTGACCCGGTCGTTGGGCACCTCAATGCCCACGACGGACCGGCCGGGGACAGGGGCTTCCACCCGCAGGGAGGGAGCCGCCAGGGCCAGCGCCAGGTCGTCGGCCAGGGCCGCAATCTGGCTGACCCGGACTTTGTGGGGGCGTCGCTGGCCATCGGGGCCGGGCCGTTCGGTGAAGCCCGGAGCGACGCCGAACTGGGTGACCGCCGGGCCGCGCCGAACCTCCACGACCTGGACCGGAAGCCCGAATTGGGCCAGCGTCTCCACGATGATGCGGCTTTTGCGCCGCACTTCCTCGTCGGAGAGGCCGACCTCCTCCCCCTCATCCAGAAGGTCCAGCGGCGGGAGGAGGGGCCCGGCAGGATAGGCTGGGGCGGATGGGGGAACAGGCGCCGCGCGGGCTGGCGCTACCGGCGCGGGCGCTGGCTTTTGGGCGGCCGGAGCAGGACGTTCGGCGGGAGAGGGGGCCGGAGCCGATGGGGCCGGGGGAGCGGGACGGGGAGCCGGTCGTGCGGCGGGCTGGGCCGCGCGGGGGCGGGCCGGAGTGGGGATGGCGCGGCGTCGCCCCAGCCGTTCCCGGATGTCGGCCAGGGTCCAATCCAGGGCCAGCCCCAACCCCAGCAAGGTGAAGATAGCCAGCAGGATACCGGCCACCAGGGGGCCCAGGTAGAGGGAGAGAAGGTGCGCCAGGGCCCACCCGATAACCCCTCCGCCCCATCCGCTCTGGAGGAGAGCCCAGGGGTCCCGGCGGCCCAGCAGCAGGTGAGTGAGGGCCAGCAGACCGAAGAAGAGCAATTCCAGCCCAACCACCGGTCGCCACCGCCAGGCGATGGGGCGGTCCAGATGGTGCTGGAGAATGAGGACTCCGCCCCATCCGATGGCAAACGCGACCGGCACCGCCCCCCAGCCAAAGACAAACTGGAGGGCGCGGAGCCAGGCATCGGTCCAGCGCCCGGAGGTAACCCGCAGGAGGGTCAGGAAGGTCAGGATAGATAGCAGGATCAGGCCCACGGCCAGGGTCTGCTGGACGATGGGGTTGGTCAGCCATGCCCACCAGGGCCGGCCCGGCGGCTGAGGGGCTGGCTTCCGTCCCGATGTTCCCTTTCGGCGTGTGCTCATTGATCGCTGATCGCGTATCGCGAATCGCTTATCGCTTCACATTCACTGTCAACTGCGAACTGCCGGAGCGAGTTCGGCGGCCTGACGGAGACTGAGACCCAGACGGCGGCGGGCGGCGTCCACATAGATGACCCGCAGCCGGACGGTCATCCCCTCCTGGACCACGTTGCGAGGGTGCAGGAATTGGCCTTCGGCCAGTTCGGAAAGGTGGATCAGGCCCTCTACCCCTTCTTTTACCTGGGCAAACGCACCGAACTCCACCACGTTGGTGATGACCCCCTGAACAATCTGCCCGACCCGGTACCGCTCCTCAATGGTGCGCCAGGGGTCCGGCTGAACTCGCTTCAGGCTCAGGCCGACCCGTCCGCGCTCGCGGTCCACATTCAGCACAGAGACCTGCACCTCCTGGCCCGGACGGAGCAATTGGGCGGGATGGTTCACGCGGCTCCAGGAGAGTTCGGAGATATGGATCAATCCCTCCAGGCCACCCAGGTCCACAAACGCGCCAAAGGAGCAAATATTGGTCACCCTCCCTGTGCAGACATCCCCTGGTTGCAATCGTTCCAACAGGGCTTTCCGGCGTTGCTCCTCGGAATGGGTGGCCCGTTCGGAGAACACCAGCCGCTGGCGCTCCGGGTCCACCTCAATGACATGGAGGCGAAGGGTCTGACCGACGTGAGCGCGCAGGGCCTCTTCCCGCTCCCGCTCATCCAGATAGGGGGAAAGGTCGGCCAGGTGAGACACCGGGACGAAGCCCTGGGTGCCGTTCCATTCCACCAGCAGGCCGCCCCGGTTGTAACCGACGACCGGCAGGATCAGGACTGCCCGATCCTCCATCGCGCGAACGGCAGCCGCCCATCGCCCGTCGTCGGGTGAGGACGGAGGGTCAGCGAGGGCCCCCATCTCCGATCCCAGACCCAGTCCACGCCACATACTCTCGGGGTCGGCCGGGGGAGCCGTATGGTGACTGTACTCCCCCTCTTCCACCAAAGTTTGCCAGTACTCCTCAGTATACGGTGCATCAGCAGGCAGAAATTCCATCCTCCTGTCCTCCCAAACACGGCTGTCAAATATGCATTATAGACACCATCCAACTTCTGTCAAACCGACTGGCGCCCGGAGGGTGGTGAGTTTCCCCGAGCCCGCTCTTCCCGCTCCATCTCCGCCAGAACGCGGGCCAGTTCCTGTATGGCGATACGCTGTTTGCGGTAGAAGTCGGATTCGCTCATGGCCAGCCGCATGGCCACGTCCCGCACCCGGTAGCCCTTGATGAACTTCAGTTCCAGGATGTTGTAGAGCAGCCACTCGGTCGCGGTCAGGCTGCGCTCCCCCTCGGGTCGCAATCGCTCAATGGCCCGCAGGAGGACGGCCCGCAGCGCGTTAACGGGTCCGCCATGGTTATCGGAGGCCCGCTCCACGACCTGCAAATTCAGGAGAGGACTGCGGGTCAACTTGGGGCCGCCCCAGTAGTGGTCCAGCGCGTCCCATACCCAGCGCGGGAACTCCGGCGTGGCCAGGGGGTCGGCGAGACGGGCCAGCGCCGGTGCTCCCTCGTAGCGCAGCATCTCCCGCCGTCGCTGGATTTCCTCAATCTGGGGGATAATCCGTTCCAGGACGCTGAACAACGCCTGTTGAACCATCCGGTCTTCCAGAGCGGCCTCTATCTGACTGGCCAGCGAGCGCAGGAAATCCCGCTCCTCGGTGGTCAGGTCCATCTCCGGAGAGCGGGCCCGGAGCCCCAGAATGCCGATCAACTCGTCATCGGAGCGGGAGCGAAGCGGCAGGAGCCAGTACCCATCCCAGACGTAGAGGTCGCCGGAGGGCTGGAGGCGCCCCGCCAGCGCGCCGATTCCGCTGGCAGGCAGGGAGAGGTCAGGGCCTGCGGCCCCGCAGACGACCTCTATTCGCGCCTGCTCCCCCTCCACTACCGCCACAAACGCGGTGGGGGTCCGGAGAAGGTCGCAGAGGGCGGTCAGGATATTTTCCAGGAATTGTCGCAGGTCGGTGGTGGTCAGCAACCGGTTGCTCAGGCTCTGAATCCACGCAATTTCCTGCTCGTCTCGCCGGTAGAGCAGGCGGTCAATCAGCGGTTTGCTCCACTCCACGCCCAGTTGGACCAGCAAGATAGCGATGACGACGCCAAAGAGGGCCAGTTGGAGGGGAGAGAGGCCCAACAGGCCTCCCGACTGGGACGCGGCGATGATGATGGCCACGACCACGGTCGCCTGAAAAGGCCCGCGCAGGAGATAGCGGACGAAGCGATGCTTGACGACCCGGTCGGGGGTAAGAACACCGAAGAAGGCGACCGTGTAGGCCATCACCATCAGCATGCTGCCCACAAAAAGGTTGCCCAGAACCAGCAGGAGCCAGAGGAGGATGGCGGGGAGCCGCTGCGGCCATCCCGTCAACACCAGATAGGGGAAGACGCCGACGGCCGGGGCCAGGGAGGCCAGCGCCAGGTAGGCCATCCGGCGACGGGAAGTGGAGGTGAGGCATCGTTCCCAGGCCCGGAGAACGTTTGCCAGGCCCCACAGGATGAATACAGCGAAGTAGAGGGTGAAAAACCAGAACTGAGGGCCGGCCCGCAGGTGGATGGTCCCGATCTGCAGGATACCATCCCAGACGATGCGGTCGGTGAGGAGGGCACCCAGCAGAATGATGCCGCCCAGGATGTAGGCAACCCCGATTCCCCATACGCGCCGGCGGCTGCGGTCATTCGTGGTCTCTAACAGCGCGCTGGTGAAGTGGAAGTAAGCGGCGGGGGTGAAGGCAATCCCTACCCACTGAAAGCGGAGCCACTCCAGGGCTACCTCCACCGGCGCCGCAACGATGACCAGTTCCACAAAGTAGACGATGAGGATACAACAGAGGAGAGCGCTGAAAATCTGGGCCACCCGGTTGCGGAAGTTGTAGAGCAACAGGTAGATGGCCAGGGCAAAGGAGAGGATGACGATGCCCGATGTCAGCAGGGTGTTCAGGAGTTGAAGGATACCTATCCAGTTCACAATACCACTGCTTCAGCGCAAATGGGACCCAAATAGCAGAGCGATATCTTGAGTACGCCAGTGGCGGTCGTGGTATCCCCGGAAGGAAAATCCCAGCGCCCGGCAGAAGCAGATGGCTGGATAGTTGCGGGTGGGCACTTCCACCATCAATTCGTCCAGCCCCTTACCGGATGCCCAGGAGATGACCTCCGCCATCAGGGCACGGCCCACCCCCTGCCGACGATAGGCCGGGTCCACCACCAGGTCGTATACCCAGGCCAGGCCATGTCCTGTCAGGGAGCGTGCCGTCACGTATCCGATGATTCCCCTCTCTTCGGCAACCAAGAACAGGTCACAATCCTCCCATCCGGCTATCAGTTCCTTCCCCTGGCGGGGGTATGGGACAGGTACTGCTCGCGGGAGGCGCACCGGCTGGAAGGTGAACGTGATGGCTCCCTGCTGTTCATGCTCTTCCATCCGCCAGGCATGGTCGGTGAGGACAGAGTGGTCCAGTTTCAGGCAGGACTCTGCATCGGCGGGTCGGGCTTTGCGGATTCGCATATGCTGATCTCTCTGCAGTTATGCATAAATTCTACCATTGGAGGGGATAAGAAGCAAGTGATGCCTGACCAGCGGGTGCGCCCCTCTTGACACTCGGCCCCGATGATGCTAAACTCTCCCCACGCGGCATCCGGTCGCCGAGACCCCCATCTTCCAACCTAAGGAGGCTTCCATGCGTCTGGACTACAAGAAAGTCTTCCTCATCGGCTTCGGCTTCTTCGCCACCAGTGTGATGTGGGCTGTCTACAACACCTACGTGCCCATCTTCCTCCAGGCCGGAGACCCGGCCTTTGACACCAAACTGGCCGTGCAGACCTTCGGCTTCGGCCTCAGCGCCACTCTCACCGGCTTGATCATGACGCTGGATAACATCGCCGCCTTCTTCATCCAGCCGATTATGGGCGCTATCAGCGACCGCACCTACACCCGTATCGGCCGCCGGATGCCCTACATCATCACCTGCGCGCCCATCGCAGTCCTGGCCTTCGCCCTCATCCCACTGGCCCCCCAGATGATCCCGCCGGAACTGAACGGGCAGGTGGACAAACTGGGCGGCCTCTTCGCAGTCTTCGTCGCTTCCCTCGGTGTGATGCTCCTGGCGATGGCCGTCTTTCGGACGCCCGTCATCGCGCTGATGCCGGACCTGGTCCCCTCCCCCCTGCGATCCCAGGCCAACGGCGTCATCAACCTGATGGGCGGCCTGGGCGGGATTCTGGCCTTCCTCATCGGCGGCATCCTCTACAAACTCTACCGCCCCCTCCCCTTCTGGTTCGGCGGGTTGCTCACCCTCATCGCCGTCGCCATTCTCTTCTGGCAGGTCAAGGAGCCGAAGGAACTGGTGGAGGCGGCCCGTCACGAAGAGGGGCTGGGCGTCTTCCGGGGACTGCGCAACATCCCCCGGGAGAACGTCCGCAGCCTGACCTTCCTGATCCTGGCCATCTTCTGCTGGTTTGTGGGCTACAACGCGGTGGAGACCTTCTTCAGTTCGTACGGCGTGGCGGTCCTGGGCGTCAGCGAAGGGACTGCCGGGATGATTCTCAGCGTCGCCTACGTCACCTTCATCCTGTTCTCCATCCCCAGCGGCATCATCGCCAGCCGCATCGGGCGGAAGCGCACCATCCTCATCGGGCTGGTCGCCTTCACCATCGTGCTGGTGGTCGCGTTCTTCACACCGGTCGTCCCGGTCATTATCGGGCTGCTGGCGATCGGCGGCCTGGCCTGGTCGCTGGTGAACATCAACAGTTTGCCAATGGTGGTGGATACGTCCACTTCCGATGAGGTCCTGGGGACGTATACGGGGCTCTACTATGTGGCGGGGACGCTGGCGGCAGTGGTGGGGCCCATCCTGAACGGGTGGGTGATTGACCTGACGGGGCGCAATTACAACATGATTTTCCTGGTCACTCCGGCGTTCTTTGTGCTGGCGATTCTCTGTATGCTGGGCGTGACAAAGGGCGAGGCCAAGACGGCCGCCTGATCGGCACCTGCGCCAGCACCATCCCGACCAGCATCAGGCCGCCGCCGGCCCACTGGGCCGGGGCGAGCCGTTCGCCCAGAAACAATCCGCCGAACAGCGCGGCGAAGACGGATTCCAGGCTCAGGATGACGGCCGCGACGGTGGGGGGCGCGTCCCGCTGGCCCAGCATCTGGAGGGTGTAGCCCACGACGACGGAGAAAACGGCGGTATAAGGGACGGTCCACCAGACGGGCCGGAGCGCCTGCCACGAGGGGGATTCCAGGGTCAGGCCGAGGGCCAGGCTGTAGAGCCCGCAGGCCAGGTATTGCATCGCGGCCAGTCGCAGCGGCCCCATCCGCCCGACCCACTGGCCGATCAGAATGACGTGGAGGCCGTAGAGGGCCGCCGAGACCAGCACCAGGCCGTCGCCTGGGGCCAGGGAGAGGCGGCCCTCGGCGCTCAGGAGGAAGAGCCCTACCGATGCCAGCAGGGAGGCCAGCCACGCGTTCCAGCCCGGCCGCTGGTGCCAGAAGAGGGTCAGGAGCAGCGGGACCAGGACGACGTAGAGGCCGGTGATGAAGCCGGCCTTCCCGGCGGTGGTGAACGCCAGCCCGGCCTGCTGGAAGGCCGCGCCGGCAAAGAGGACGAACCCCGCCAGCGCGCCCCCACCGACTTCCCGCCGGGAGAGTCCCCGCATCCGGCGCCCGGCCATTGCCAGGACGAACAGTCCGCCCAGCAGGAAGCGGAGACTGTTGAAGAAGAACGTCCCCAGGGAGGTGGCGGCGATCTTGCAGGGGACGAAGGTACTCCCCCAGGCCAGCGCCGCTCCCAGCAACATCAGGTTGGCTGTCAACTGCCGTTTGTCGCGAATCGCATATCGCATATCGCTCATCGCTGATCGCGAATCGCTTATCGCCAATCGCGTATCGCGTATATCGCCATCTGACACTTTTGTCAGGCAGGACACAGATTTGCCATCCGTTAAATGGAACACGGATGGGCACGGATAGTACGGATTTTCACGGATGTTTATCCGTGCTGATCCGTAAAATCCGTGTTTACCCGTGTCCTGTTTTCAAATGCGATACGCGATATGCGATACGCGATCCACTATTTTGCGTAATCTACGGCGCGGGTTTCCCGGATGACCGTCACCTTAATTTGACCGGGATACTCCATACCCTCTTCAATCTTGCGGGCGATGTCGCGGGAGAGTTGGATGGCGCCCAGGTCGTCCACATCCTCCGGCTTGACGATGATGCGGATTTCCCGCCCGGCCTGGATGGCGAAGGTCTCGGCCACGCCGGGGAAGGAGGAGGCCATCTCCTCCAGTGCGCGGATGCGCTTGATGTACTGCTCCAGACTCTCCCGGCGGGCGCCGGGGCGGGCGCCGGAGATGGCGTCGGCGACCTCCACGATAATGGCCTCCAGACTCTGCTGGTCGGCCTCGTGGTGGTGGGACTCAATGCAGTGGATGACCTCCTCGGGCACCCCGTACCGGCGGCAGATTTCGGCGCCGATGAGGGCGTGGGTGCCCTCCACCTCAAAGTCCACCGCCTTGCCGATGTCGTGAAGCAGGCCGCCCAGGCGGGCCACCTCCACGTTGGCCCCCAGTTCGGCAGCCAGCATCGCCGCCAGTTTCGCCGTCTCAATGGCATGGGCGTGCTGGTTCTGCCCGTAACTGGTGCGGAAGCGGAGTTTCCCCAGCAGTTTGACCAGTTCCGGATGGAGGCTGGCGACGCCGCTCTCGTAGACCGCCCGCTCGCCTTCCTCCCGGATTTGCTGGTCCACCTCCTTCTGGGCATCGGCCAGGACCTTCTCAATGCGGCCCGGATGGATGCGGCCGTCGGTGATGAGCCGCTCCATGGCCCGGCGGGCCACCTCCCGCCGCACGGGGTCAAAGCAGGAGATGGTGATGGTCTCCGGCGTGTCGTCCACCACGACGTCTACCCCAGCGACCTGCTCAAAGGTCCGGATGTTGCGCCCGCCCCGCCCGATGATGCGGCCCTTCATCTCATCAGAGGGGAGGTCCACCGAGGAGACGGTCAGTTCGGCGACCTGCTCGCTGGCCATCCGCTGGATGACGGTGGTGAGGATTTTGCGGGCCCGGCGTTCGCCCTCCTCGCGGGCCTCCTGCTCAATCTCCCGGATGACCCGCGCCATTTCCTGACGGGTGGTCTCCGCGACAATCCGCAGGAGTTCCTCCCGGGCCTCCTCTTGGCTCATCCGGGCGACCTCCTCCAGGGCCTTTGTCCGCTCCTCCTGGAGCCGCTCCAGTTCGTTCCGCTGCCGGTCCAGCGCGCTCTGCCGCTTGTTCAGCATCTGTTCGCGCTTATCCAGCGCTTCCTGCCGCTGGTCCAGTTTCTCCCGCCGTTGCTGGAGCCGCTCCTCTTCCCGGCGCAGGTTATTCCGCCAGCGCTCTATCTCCGCCTGAGCCTCGCTGCGGATTTGCATGGCCTGGTCCTGGGCCGCCAGGACGGTGCGCTGGGCCTCGCTCCCGGCCTCCTCCAGGATACGCTGGGCCTCCTCCTGAGCCTGACGGAGGATGCTCCCCTTGCGGGATGAGGCGAACCAGTATCCAATCCCAACACCCGCACCAACAGCGATCAACAATCCGATGATCCAGAGTAACGTTTCCATAAGCCTGTTTCCTTAATCCAGATTCAGAGATACACTTCTCACACCAGGACACAGAGGCACAAAGAACATTTTCATTTTGTTCTTCGTGTCTTTGTGTCTTTGTGTGAGGTCACTCATCGGAGTGGGCGTCGGCCAGAGCCTGCAGGACGACAGCCCGCACGACTCCGTAGGGGAAGCCCCGACGGAGCAGATAGTCCGTCAGCCGACGGCGGAAGACGTCCGGGGGTAGCCCCCGCAGTTTGCGGCGGGCTGTCTCCGCCGCGCGGGCGGCGGCCTCCTCCTCGTCGTACTCCACCAGTGCCTCCTCTATGGCCGACTCGTCCACTCCTTTCTGATAGAGTTCCTGCCGGAGGGCGGCAGCCCCCCGGGGGTTGTGCTGCAGGCGGTTCTGGACCCAGTAGCGGGCGAATTCCCGGTCGTCCACCAGCCCGCTGCGGCGCAGCCGCTCCAGGACCTCCCCCGCCGTCTCCGGGTCGTACCGTTCGGCCAGCCGCTCCCGGATTTCCGCCTCGCTGCGGGGACGGTAGGAGAGGAGGTCCAGCGCCCGCTCGGCGGCCCGTTCGGCAGTATCCCGTTGCCGGAGGCGGGCGATGTCCTCGTCGGAGAGGACCTGCCCCACCCGCAGGCGGGCCGCCTCTATGGCCGCCAACCCGAAAGCGAAGCGACCGTCCAGATAGACGTTAACCCGGTTCCGGTTGCGCCGCTGGACTCGGAGCGCCGTAATCTGTCCGCCCATTGGTCCCATTCCCTGACGTGCCAGGCACTTCCAAAAGTGCCTGGCACGTTCTCCTACAAAACCGCGCGCCGTGGTTTGCCAGCCACGGCGCGCGGCATATGACCCCTGTGGTCCGACCCGAACAGTTCTTCCCCCAATCGGGTACGGCGTAGACGCAGCCGGAGAACGACCGTTCTCAACCCGGGAATACGGCGATGCCCCATCCCCGGGCCTCGCAGCAGACACCGGTATTATGCCGTAGAAAGAAAATGATCTGCGTCCATACCGCCACTCACAGGAGTGCCGATGCGGCCTGGAAAATCACCTGTCGGAGTAACTACCTGCCCCCTGGCCCGCCGGTGCGCTGATTGAAAATCAGCCTCCCTGGGCACGCTGTGCCGGGCGTCGGCCTGCGCCGACGCCCCCGGTCGGCGCAGGCCGACCGGAGGCCGAAAGCCCAAAGCGGGCGACTTTAGTCAGCACACAGGTAGTCACCTGTCGGATCGGATGACAGGACGATGCGCCTCGCCGTGGCCTAGCCGACTCTATGCCGGTTCCACGTCTTCAGTGATCAGGGGCGGCGGGGCCTCCATGGCCTTCTCCCGAACCTGCTGTTCCAGTTCGGCCGTCACCTCCGGGTGGTCCCGCAGGTACTGCTTGGCGTTCTCCCGCCCCTGGGCAATGTTCTGCCCCTGGTAACTGTAGAAAGAGCCGCGCTTTTCTATGATTCCGTACTGGACCGCCAGGTCCAGGATGTCCCCCTCCCGGCTGATGCCTTTGCCGTAGATAATGTCAAACTCCGCGACGCGGAAGGGGGGCGCAACCTTGTTCTTGGTCACGCGCACGCGGGTGCGGCTGCCGATGACTTCTCCCTTCTCCTTGATGCCGGTGACCCGCCGGATGTCCAACCGTACGCTGGCGTAGAACTTCAGGGCCCGACCGCCGGTCGTGGTCTCCGAACTGCCGAAGACGACGCCGATTTTCTCCCGCAACTGATTGGTAAAAATCATCGCTGTATTGGACTGCTTGATCGCGCCGGAGAGTTTGCGCAGGGCCTGGCTCATCAGTCGGGCCTGGAGGCCGGGATGGGAATCGCCCATTTCGCCCTCAATCTCCGCGCGGGGGACCAGTGCGGCGACCGAGTCTATCACGACGACGTCCACCGCTCCGCTGCGGACCAGGGTCTCCGCGATTTCCAGCGCCTGCTCGCCGGTATCCGGCTGGGCGATGTACAGATTGTCCACGTCCACACCGCACGCTTCCGCGTATTCGGGGTCCAGCGCGTGCTCCATATCAATGTACGCCGCCACACCGCCCCGCTTCTGGGCTTCAGCGACGATGTGGAGGGCCAGGGTGGTCTTACCGGCGCCGTCGGGGCCGTAGATTTCGGTGACCCGGCCGCGCGGGATGCCGCCCACGCCCAGGGCAATATCCAGGGAGAGGGCCCCGGTGGGGATCACGTCTACGGCCAGTTGGGTGGCCTCACCCAGACGCATGACCGTCCCTTCGCCGAACCGCTTGGTCAGGGTTGCCAGAGCCGCTTCCAGTGCTTTTTGTCGCCCCTCTTCTTTCATCAGACCACCGCCTCCGGTTGGGAGTTAGCAAACCGATGGTTGTAACCACCTACCTCACCTCTCCCCTCAGCCCCCTCCCGGTTTGGGGGCGGCGGCGAAGCCACCGCCCCCACCCCCCTCTTCCTCCCCCTTCCCCTCCGTTCCGGGGGAAAGGAGGACAGGGGGGAGGGGATCAAAATGGGTCTGCCGACCAAGGAGGGTAGGTAGTTACAGTTTACTACGAAAGTGGGGAAAAAGCAAATCCGCTTTGCCCACAGGAAAACCCGCATTTGCAGAACTGCCGCAAAAAGGGTATACTCTAACCAGAACCAGACCACTTTCGGACGGAGGTTTGCGATGCCTCTCTGGGAGACGTACTACACACCGACCTCCGTGGAGGAAACGCTGTCGTTGTTGGCCGAACACGGCCCCCGGGCCCGCCTGATCGCCGGGGGAACGGACCTGTTACTGGAACTGGAGCGCGGGTTACGGGAAGCGCCTGTCCTTATAGACATCAGCCGGGTGCCAGGGCTGGACGGGATCACGCTGGACGGGGAGACCCTCCGCCTGGGCCCGCTGGTCACCCATAACCGGCTGGTGGCTTCGGCCACGGTTCGCGAGCGCGCTTTCCCTTTGGCCCAGTCGGCCTGGAGAGTGGGCGCACCGGCCATCCGCAATCGGGGCACTCTGGGCGGTAATCTCATCACGGCTTCTCCGGCCGGCGATACCATCCCTCCCCTGGTCGCAGCGGGCGCCACGCTGGTTCTCCGCTCAGTCCGGGGCGAGCGGCAGGTGCCCATCCGGGAGTTCTTCAGAGGGGTACGGCAGGTGGACATGGCCCCCGATGAGATGCTGACCGAAATCCGGGTACCGGCGGCACCCCCCAGCGAGCGGGGCATCTTTATGAAACTGGCCCTACGCCAGGCATTGGCCGTATCCGTCGTCAATGCGGCGGTTACGGTACGGTTGGAGAAGAGCGTCGTCACCCGGGCGCGGATAGCCCTGGGGAGCGTGGCCCCCACCGTCATCCGGGCCTGCGAAGCCGAGGGTGTATTGGTGGGCGGCCCCCTGACGGAGGACCGCATCGCGGAGGCTGCGGACCTGGCCGCGCGCGTCGCCGTCCCCATAGACGACATCCGCGCCGGGGCGGAGTACCGCCGGAATATGGTCCGCGTGCTGGTCCGGCGCGCGCTGACCGCGCTGGCCGAAGGCCGGGAGCGGGACGATTTCCCGGCCCGCCCCCCGCTCCTCTGGGGCCGCAGCGACGGCCGCTTCCCCCGACTGGCCGGCCGGACCGTCCGCCACACCGTCGGCGGCGACGAGCCCATAGAGTGCACCGTCAATGGGGAGAACCAGGTCGTCCACGGGGCCAACGGCAAAACCCTCCTGCGGATGCTGCGGGAGGACCTGGGGTTGACCGGCACCAAAGAGGGGTGCGGCGAGGGCGAATGCGGCGCCTGCACCGTCTGGCTGGACGGCATCGCCGTCCTCTCCTGCCTGGTCCCGGCCCCGCGCGCCCATGGCGCCCAGATTGTCACCGTGGAGGGACTCGCTCAGGGCAAAGAACTCCACCCGCTCCAGCAGGCGTTCGTGGAGGAGGGAGCAGTCCAGTGCGGCTACTGCACGCCGGGCTTCCTGATGAGCGGGGCCAAACTGCTGGAGGAACTGCCCACCCCGTCCCGCGAGCAGATTCTCCACGCCATCGCCGGAAACCTCTGCCGCTGCACCGGCTACTACAAGATTGTCCAGGCCATAGAACGGGCCGCCGCCTGAAGTTTGGCTTTTGGGGAAAGGGGGCGGAAAAGGATATTTGGAAGCCGCCTCCGGCGGGCCGACGGGAATAAAGAGAATATATTTTTCATTGCAACGGCTTCGCCACCGCAATGAAAAGTATATTTCCTTTACCCTCGCAGGCGAAAAGGCCAAACTTGAGGCGGAGAACGCAGAGAAAAGACAAAAACCACGAAGGCGAAGGGCACGAAGGATTTTGCCGAGCGTGCCAGGCACTTCTGAAAGTGCCTGGCACGTTCTCTCGCTGAAAGAGCCGGGAGGGACTCCGATGATGACGGCCGAGGAATACATAGCGAGTCTGCGACAACTGGGGCCGCGCACCATCTACCTCTTCGGGGAGCGGGTGGAGAACCCGGTGGACCACCCGATGATTCGCCCCTCCGTCAACGCCTGCGCCATGACCTACCGTCTGGCCGAAATCCCCGAATACCATGACCTGATGACCGCGACCTCCGCGCTGACGGGGCGGAAGGTCAACCGGTTCGTCCATCTCCACCAGAGCACCGAGGACCTGGTCAAAAAGGTGAAGATGCAGCGGCTTCTGGGGCAAATGACGGGCACCTGTTTCCAGCGCTGCGTGGGCCTGGACGCGCTGAACGCCGTCTGGAGCACCACCTGCGAGATAGACCAGAAGTACGGCACATCCTATCACCAGCGCTTCCGCCGTTTCGTCCTGGAGTGGGAGGAGAAGGACTGGACGGTGGACGGGGCGATGACGGACCCCAAAGGGAACCGCGCGCTGGGGCCCTCCGCCCAGGCCGACCCCGACCTCTACGTCCATGTCGTGGAGCGGCGGGCGGACGGCATCGTCGTCCGGGGGGCCAAAGTGCACCAGACGGGGCTCCTCAACTCCCATCAGATTCTGGTGATGCCCACGCTGGCCCTGAAGCCCGAGGATGCCGATTACGCCGTCTGCTTCGCCGTCCCCGCCGACGACCCCACCCTCATCTACATCTACGGCCGCCAGTCCTCGGACACGCGCAGACTGGAGCGGAGCCCGGTGGATATGGGCAATATCCACTACGGCGGGCAGGAGGGCGTCATCATCTTCAACGACACCTTCGTCCCCTGGGAGCGGGTCTTTATGTGTGGGGAGACGGAGTTTGCCGGGATGCTGGTGGAACGGTTCGCCGCGTACCACCGGCAGTCCTACGGGGGCTGCAAAGTGGGCAACGGCGACGTCCTCATCGGCGCGGCGGCGGCCGTCGCGGAGTACCAGGGGGTGGCCGGCGTGGGCCACATCCGGGAGAAACTGACCGAAATGGTCCACCTGAACGAGACCCTCTACGCCTGCGGCATCGCCTGCTCCGCCGAGGGCGTCCGGACGGCGGCGGGGAATTATCTGGTGAACGTCCTTCTGGCGAACGTCTGCAAGCAGAATGTGACCCGGTTCCCCTACGAGATTGCCCGTCTGGCGCAGGACATCGTCGGGGGGTTACTGGGGACGATGCCCTCGGACGCCGACTTCTCCCTGCCGGAGGTGGGGCCGTGGTGCCGCAAGTATCTGGCCCCGGCGGCCCCCTTCCCGACGGAGCACCGCCAGCGGATGCTCCGGCTGATAGAGGCGATGACGATGGGCTCTCTGGCGGTGGGGTATCTGGTGGAGTCCATGCATGGCGCGGGTTCCCCTCAGACCCAGCGCATCGTCATCCAGCGCTATGCGGACCTGGAGGGGAAGAAGGCGCTGGCGCGCCGCCTCTGTGGGATAGACCCGGATGACCTGCTGCCGCAGGGATAATATCCGTTTTGCAGCGACGTCCGAAGGCCACTGTTGCGCCTCATCCCTGTCTGTTCTTCCTGGCCGTATACCAGGGGGATGGAGCAGGTCTGTGGTGAGCCACGGAGCGAAGCGGAGTGGCGTCTGGCAAGCCACTCCTTGCCCGACGGTGATGAACTTTTAAAAATTAACCCGGACATAAACCGGCATAATGGCCACCTGACCATCTGGGTTCATCCCTCCCCCCGGCCCCCAAGTTCATTGACGCTTCTGAATCATTCGTGCCCCGCTGCCGCTGCGCGGCGCGGGGAGGGGGAGAAAAGAGGGGGTTTGGGGGCGGCGGCTTCGCCGCCGCCCCCAAACCCCACCTCCCCCCTTCTCTCCCCGCAGCGGGGAGAGAAGAGGGGCCAGGGGGGATGAGAGAGGTCAATGGAAAGTCGGCGGGAGCGCTTTCCACCCAACCGTCAGGTAGCCAGACCCCCATAGTGTGATGTCCGAACTAATTTCTTAAAGTTCATCAGGGGCTAAAGATAGCCCGAAGGGCTTCGTTTGATGAGCCCGGACGTTTACGCCCAGGCAATCGGCTGGCCGAAACAAACGCAATGGGTATTACAAATAGGAGTTACGCAGTTGACGGCAGATTGTAAAGCGGTTGAGCCAGATAAGAACGGATGGCCTCTCGGATGATAGATGCTTTCG